>Ga0233428_1002426_pt1 | contig 17650 bp, 24 predicted proteins | sample SI_118_April2016_4_FD_179890 | JGI IMG/M metagenome (GOLD analysis project Ga0233428, IMG submission 179890) | Seawater microbial communities from Saanich Inlet, British Columbia, Canada - SI_118_April2016_120_MG | ecosystem: Environmental > Aquatic > Marine > Inlet | place: Canada: British... | reverse complement strand
AGTAGTCGGAACCCCCAACCCGGATCGATAACCGCCTCGATACCCGAAGTCTGGCCGCGAATGCTCTCGAGAAAGTAGCTGACACCGAGAGATTGGGCGGCGGCAAGAAACACCGTCCCGTAACGCGTATACTGATTGATTTTCTTGCGCCCCTCTTCCCCTTCTCTCTGCAACTTCTGAAAGAACGGTACCACAGCACCCATCAACTGGAGAATAATAGAAGCCGAGATATAGGGCATGATCCCGAGAGCAAACACGGTGGCACGTGTGAACGCGCCACCCACGAACATATCGTAGAGGCCGAAGATCGTACTACCGGCGCTGGCAAACCACTCCTGCAACACAATAGAGCGGATACCAGGAACGGTAATCTGACCACCGATCCGATAGACAATCAGGATGCCAATGGTGTAGAGGATCTTACGACGAAGATCCGGAATCTTGAAACAATTTTGGATGCTTTGAAGCACGTTTGTCAGCCGGCCTGTCTAGTTACCTTCGACGCCCTGCGCCGAACCACCCGCTTGTTCTATTTTTTCACGGGCAGATTTCGAAAAAGCATGGGCGCGAATACTCAGGGATGTGCTCAACTCGCCATTACCGAGAATTTTGATCGTATCAGTTGCCTTGCGAACGAGTCCAGCCTTGGCCAATTCCTCAGGGCCAACCTCGCCTTCAAGGCCGAGTCGCTGCAAGTCTCCAACATTGACGACCTGAAAGGTCGTGCGGAATTTTGCATTTGAGAATCCGACCTTCGGCAAACGGCGATGCAGTGGCATCTGGCCACCTTCAAATCCTCGCCGAGAGCCACGCGACCCACCTGAGCGAGAGCGCTGTCCTTTGTGCCCTCTGCCGGCGGTCTTGCCGTTGCCAGTTCCGGGTCCCTTGCCTTTGCGCTTGGCCGTACGCCGTGAACCAGGCGCTGGACTCAAGTCTCCCAACTTCATTTGACTATGCCTCTTCTTTGATGCTGACAAGGTGCACGACCTTGGCAATCATACCGCGAATCTGCGGTGAATCGTCATGGACAACCGTGTGATTCAGCTTTCGAATTCCCAGGGCGCGAATGGTACCCTGTTGCTTCTGACTGCGCCCGATGGCGCTGCGCACCTGAGTGATAGACAACTTCATCGAAGGTTCTCCATAGGCACACCACGAACACGCGAGATGGTTTCGGCATCGCGCAACTCGCGTAAACCTTCTACGGTTGCCTTAATCGTGTTCTGCGAATTGGCTGAGCCCAAAGACTTCGTCAAGACGTCGTGAACACCGGCCAAATCGAGCACGATGCGGATACCACCGCTGGCGATGACACCTGTTCCCGGCGAGGCGGGCTTCAACAACACGCGTGCGGCGCCAAAACGTCCAACAATTTCGTGAGGAAGGGTCCCCTCTACCACAGGGACCTTAAAAACGCGCTTCCTCGCATCTTCCGTCGCTTTTCGAATGGCCTCAGCAACCTCGCCGGCCTTCCCGGAACCTACGCCGACATTGCCAGCACGGTCACCAACGACGACCATGGCCGTGAAGGAGAAATTGCGCCCACCCTTGCGAACGTGTGAGACACGCCGAATGCTGTTTTGGACGACGACCTCGGTGAGGTCAGAGGAATTTGAATCGTGTTTTGCCAACCTAGTTGCCTGCTTCCTACGCTTCTATGTCTTCAGAACTGGAGGCCGCCCTCGCGGGCACCCTCGGCGACGGCGCGAATCACGCCGTGGTAGATGAGTCCGGCCCGATCAAAGACGACCTTTTCGACACCACACTCTTGGGCCTTTGAGGCAATCATCTTGCCCAATTCACGACCTTGCTCGATACGAGGTACACTCTTGTCAAAACCTTTGGTCTGTGTCGACAGACCAACGAGTGAGTGCCCTGCCTCATCGTCAACGAGTTGCGCTTCGATGTTGCGTAGCGATCTGCGCACAACCAATCTCGGTCGTTGTGCCGTACCCGAGATCCGCTTGCGGATCCGGTGCCGACGCCGTTTCAGAGCGACGGTCTTCTGCTTTTGCTGCCTGTTTGCCACGTCCAGTTAATCCTGTTGCGTAGTGAGTGCTTTGCCGTTCAGCCGGAGGGCCGACTCTAAGCGACTGCGGTCTTGCCAGCCTTCCAGTGAATTACTTCGTCCACGTAGCGAATGCCCTTGCCCTTGTAGGGATCGGGTTTGCGAGATTGACGAATCTCAGCCGCTACCTGGCCAACTCTCTGCTTGTCGATTCCGTGTACAACGATCCGCGCCTGAACACCCGGCGCATCAGCGACTTCGAGATCAACATCTGCAGGTGACTCATAGATCACTGGATGCGAGTAGCCGATATGGAGAGTAAGCGTCTTGCCTTGCGCCTCGGCCCGATAACCAACACCGTGAACCTCAAGCGTCTTGGAAAATCCCTCCGTCACACCTTGGACCGCATTTGCCACCAGAGACCGAGTCAGCCCGTGCAGTGCCATGGCCTCCTTGATCTCCACCTTGCGCGTCAACACGACTTGGTCGTCACCCACCTGGATGTCGATGTGCTCGGCGCGATACTGGAACTGCAGTTCACCCTTGGGCCCCTTGATCCGCACCTCGGGACTGGAGACTGAAACCTCCACACCCTTGGGGACCGATACAGGCTGTTTTCCTACACGTGACACGTTCGAAGCTCCTTGCTTACCAGACGCTGCAGAGGACTTCGCCGCCAACACCCACTTTGCGGGCATCTCGGTCTGTCATCACACCGCGGGACGTGGACACAATCGCGATACCAAGACCACGACGGATTCTCGGCACTCCGTCTTTTCCTGCATAGCGCCGCAGGCCGGGTCTACTCGCCCGACGGATGCCTTGGATGATTCCTCTACTCTTGTCATCATAGCGCAGATACAGACGCAGCTGTCCCTGCTTGCCATCTTCATAGAAGGCGAAGTTGTCGATGAAACGCTCTTCTGCCAGAACTCGCGAAATCTCTCGCTTGATGCCTGAGGCAGGAATGTCGACACTGCGGTGCTGGGCCCTGCTGGCGTTACGAATTCTCGTCAGCAGATCGGCGATGGGGTCAGTCATGCTCATAATTGAATCCTCTACCAACTCGCCTTGGTGACGCCAGGAATCTCGCCCCGCAAGGCCAGCTCGCGGAAGCAGATACGGCACAGTCCGAATTTGCGATACACCGCTCGGGGCCTGCCACAACGTTGGCAGCGAGTGTACTTTCGCACGTTAAACTTCGGCTTGCGCGCAGCCTTGATGATTAGGCACTTCTTAGGCATTCGCCGTCTCTCGTCGGTCAGTTGCTGAAGGGCACACCGAAGAGCCGTAGTAGTTCCTTGGCTTCTTCGTCGGTCTTCGCCGTGGTGACAAAGGTGATATTCATTCCGCGAATTTTATCAATCCGGTCATAGTCGATTTCCGGAAAAATGATCTGCTCACGAATTCCAAGATTGTAGTTGCCGCGGCCATCAAAACCGCGAGCAGGTACGCCTCGAAAGTCTCTCACCTGTGGTAGCGTGAAGTTTACCAATCTGTCGAGGAACTCAAACATTCGGTCCTGGCGCAGTGTGACCATCGCCCCAATGGGCATGCCCTCACGAAGCTTGAAGTTAGAGATCGCTTTCTTCGCTCTGCGAATGGCTGGCTTCTGACCTGTTATCGCTGTCAGTTCTGCCAGAACATTCTCCAAGGCCTTTGGTTCTTGTACTGCTTCTCCGACACCAGCGTTGACAACAATCTTTTCCAACTTCGGAACTTGCATGGCATTGCTGTACTCAAAACGCTCACGAAGAGCTGGAATCAAGTCAGTCTTGTAGGTGTCTTTAAGTCGGCTTGCGGTCATCACTCTACTCCGAATCGATCATCTCGCCGCTGCGTGCGGCGACTCGTACATTGCGGCCATCATCAAGACGTTTCTTACCGATACGCGTCGGCTCGTCATTGTGTGGATCGATGACCATGACGTTGGAAGCATGAATCGGCGCTTCGCGCTCGACAATGCCACCCTGAGGATCGCGCTGTGTCGGCTTGGTATGCTTCTTCATCATGCGGATCCCCTCGACAATCAGCCGATCCTGCTCTGGAATCACACGTAATACCCGACCACGCTTGCCCTTGTCGTTCCCACTGATTACCAAGACGGTATCATCACGTCGAATATTCATCGCTATGGCTCCTACACGACTTCTGGTGCGAGGGAGACAATGCGCATGAATTGGCGCTCGCGAAGTTCACGAGCAACGGGACCAAAAATGCGCGAGCCTCGAGGTTCATTGTTTGCATCGAGGAGCACAGCTGCGTTCTCATCGAAGCGAATATACGACCCGTCGGGACGGCGAAACTCTTTCTTGGTCCGCACCACAACGGCCCGGCACACCTCACCCTCTTTGAGGGGGCCATTGGGTAACACGTCGTGTACTGCGACGACAATCAGGTCACCTACGCCCGCGTAACGTCGCTTTGTGCCACCCAAAACACGGATGCACTTGGCGCTGCGGGCCCCAGCGTTATCGGCCATTCGCAGTATAGAATATTCGTGAATCATCTGCTCTCTATGCTCTCTTCGTCCACTCTCACACTCAGTCTGCGGCGCGAGCGACAACTTCAATGAGGCGCCAACGTTTGGTCTTGCTCAATGGGCGGCACTCACGAATCCGAACAATATCGCCGACATTCGACTGGTTTGTTTCGTCATGAGTGACAGCCTTCGTCGTCTGCTTGATCTGGCGACCGTACAAACGATGCGCCGTTCGCGACTCGATGGCGACGACCCGTGTCTTCTCACTTCCGGCTTTGACTACCTTGCCTTCGATGACGCGACCGCCAAAACCACTGTTCTCTGCCATTGACTATTCGTCTTTCGCGGTGGCTGCGCCACCTGAGGTGCTCGCATCACCAGCAGCGGCTGCGCCACCAGGAAGCGTGCGAATTCCTTGTTCATTTTCCTGCAGCAGCGTCCTGACGCGTGCGATATCGCGTCGCACATCCCGCATCCGGATGGGATTGCTCAATTGCCCGAGGGTGTTCTGGAATCGGAGATTGAAACTCTCTTCCTCGAGGTCATCGATACGTCCCTTGAGCTCTTCGACGCTCTGCTCTCTCAGCTCACTTGCTTTCATCGGTCGTTCCTATCCAAGTCGCTCGACAAACTTCGTCTTGATCGGCAGCTTGTGACTGGCTAGTCGAAGTGCCTCTTTTGCTATCTCCAGTTCAACACCCGACAGCTCAAACATCACGCGTCCAGGCTTCACAACAGCGACCCAATCCTCCGGAGCCCCCTTGCCCTTACCCATGCGAGTTTCGGCCGGCTTCTTGGTCCGCGGCTTGTCCGGAAAAATGCGAATCCACATCTTGCCGCTACGACTCATGGCGCGACTGATAGCAATACGGGCGGCCTCGATCTGACGACTGGTAATCCAGCCTGGCTCCATCGCCTTGAGACCGAATTCTCCAAAGGAAACCATAGCGCCTCCTTTGGCTTGTCCGCGCATTCGACCGCGTGACTGCTTACGCCACTCGACCTTTTTGGGCATCAACATGGTGCTGTTTTCTTTCCCTTATTATCCGAAAATCTATTGCTGCTGCTGTTGCGGCTGCTCTTCTTCGATCTCATCGACTACTTCACCGTGGCAGATCCAAACCTTTACGCCAACAGTTCCAGAGATCGTGTACGCTGTCGAGTGTGCGAAATCAATATCCGCTCGCAGTGTATGCAGAGGAACCCGGCCAGCGGGTTCTGACCGCTCACGACGCGACATCTCCGAACCACCCACGCGGCCGGCAATCTCAATACGAATTCCTTCAGCCCCCATCCGCATCGCGGATGCTACGGAGCGCTTGATCGCACGTCGAAAAGCGACACGTTGCTCAAGCTGACGAGCGAGATTGTCACCTACGAGCTGGGCGTCCAACTCTGGCTTCTTGACTTCTTGGATATTGAGGGACACGTCCTTCTGTGTCAGCGTCTTGAGCTCATCGCGAAGCTTGTCGACCTCAGCGCCGCGGCGACCGATGGCGATGCCCGGACGCGCACAGTGGACTTCGATCGTCACACGTTTCGGCTGACGCTCGATGTGCACCTTCGCTACCCCGGCCCGCTGCAAACGCTGACGGATGTAGCGGCGGAGGGTGATGTCTTCTGCCAACAGTTCAGCGAAGTCTTTTTCTGCAAACCAGTTCGAACTCCAGCCCTTGATGACGCCAAGGCGAAAGCCGTATGGATGTGTCTTCTGACCCACGAAGTATCCTTGTCTTATTCTGCAGTGTCGACGACGGCTTCAGTAGCCGACGCCTCGTCAGTTCGAACGACTTCTGCCCGTCCATCAGAGACAATGATGGTCACGTGACTTTGCCTCTTGTTGATTCTGTTCGCCGAGCCACGAGCCCGAGGACGTAAGCGCTTGAGAGTGCGCCCCTCATCAGCGAAAATGCGACTAACAAACAACTCGTCCGCGTCCGTGGTAACTTCGTCATCACGATTCACCGCGTTGGCGATGGCGGAACGTAAGGTCTTCTCGATGATGCGTGCGGAGAACCGTGGCGTGAATTGCAGAATCGCCAGGGCTTCCTCCACGGATTTCCCACGGATCAGGTCAATCACTTGCCGGACCTTGGTGGCAGGGATGCCAATGTGTCGTTGAACAGCTCGCGCTTCCATCAGTTCATTCAGCCTTAGCGCATCCCGGCGCTGCGTTCGGTGGACCGGCCTGCGTGACCTCGAAAGGTCCGCGTTGGCGCAAACTCGCCAAGCTTGTGGCCCACCATGTTCTCAGTGATATAGACGGGGATAAACTTGTTGCCATTGTGAACCGCCAATGTGTGCCCGACAAAGTCAGGAGTGATTGTCGATCGCCTGGACCACGTACGAACGACCTTCTTATCTCCTGTTTTGTTCAAGGCTTCGACCTTCAATGCGAGATGCTCGTCAATGAAGGGCCCCTTCTTAATAGACCTTGGCACGTTCTCTCCTACCGTCCTTGATTTTCTACGTTACAGCTCATTGTCTACTTGCGATTCCGTCGGCGCAGAATCCAGGCATTCGATGCCTTCTTGCGCTTGCGGGTCTTGTACCCCTTGGTCGGCTTGCCCCATGGGGTCACCGGATGGCGCCCACCAGAAGACTTTCCTTCACCACCACCGTGCGGATGATCGACCGGATTCATCACAACACCACGCACCTTCGGGCGACGTCCTAACCAACGAGAGCGCCCAGCCTTGCCTCCCACGACATTGGCATGATCGGTATTACCAACTTGACCAATCGTGGCATAACATGTCCGCAATACTTCGCGAATCTCTCCAGAAGGCATGCGCAGTTGTACGCGCCCGCCTTCGTCTTCGTCGCGCCCCATGATCTGAACTTCGGCGCCCGCGCTGCGAGCCATACGTCCGCCCTGACCAGGATTCAGCTCAATGTTGTGAACCAGTGTTCCAACGGGGATCCGCGCCAAAGGCAATGCATTCCCTACGGCGATCGGGGCATCCGGTCCTGCCACAACTTCGTCGCCTACGTTCAGGTGATTCGGCGCCAGGATATATCGTTTATCGCCATTCTTGTAGAAAATCAAGGCAATGAAGGCAGATCGATTCGGATCGTATTCAATCGTTGCTACACGTCCAGGAATTCCAGGGTTGTTACGTCGGAAATCGATGATCCGATAGCGGCGTTTGTGCCCTCCCCCGCGGCGTCGCGACGTGATCCGTCCGCGATTGTTGCGGCCGCCAGACTTGGTGATCGTATCCGTGAGGGCCTTATGAGGTGCATCCGTGGAAACTTCCTCAAAGGAGTTTACCGTGCGAGTGCGCTGGATCGGCGTGATGGGTCGAAAGCGTTTGATCGGCATAACAGTCTAGCTCTCCACCAGTTCGATCGAGTCACCGGCCCGTAATTTCACGTAGGCCTTCTTGCCTTTTGAGGTCATGCCAACAGCAACGCCCTGGCGCTTTTTCTTTCGTGGCACCGGTACTGTGCGCACGGATTCAACCTTTACCTCAAAGATCGCCTCCACCGCTTGGCGGATCTGAATCTTGTTGGCTCGCGGGTCGACGCGAAAGGTATACGTGTTGCTGTCACGTAGGATCGTCGCCTTTTCGGTAATTACAGGCGATCGCAGTATGGAACGGTCCAAAGCCATCTTCTTCCTCAGCCCCCGTGCACCTGGCCCAGCGCTTCCACGCTGGCTGAGGTCAACACCAGGAGTTCATTCGCGATGATCTCATAGGTCCCGACAGTGCCTGCTGTGCTCATTGTCACGCCGGCAATGTTCCGCCCGGACTTCACAACGGCTGCGTCGGCTGTTGCCTGCACGAATAGCACTTTGCCACTTCCAGCTCCGCACGCCGCCAACAGGGCGGCGAAACTCTTCGTGTTAGGCTCGCTCATCTGCGGGTTGTCGATAACGATCACCTTGCCCTCCTGTGCCTTATGACTCAGGGCGGAGGTAATCGCACGCTTGCGCAAGGAACGAGGCAAACGGCTGTAGTAAGAGCGTGGCTTCGGCAGACTAAAGGCTGCGCCACCGCCGCGAAGCAATGGTGACCCCACTGTACCACGTCGGGCACCTCCAGTGCCTTTCTGGCGATGATGCTTACGCTTCGAGTATGCAACCTCAGAGCGACCCTTTGCTGAGGCATTCCCCTGGCGCTGATTGGCCTGGTAGACGACCACTGCACTGTGGATCGCCTGTTCTGAAACTTCCGCTTCAAACAGTTGAGCCGGAAGATCAACGCTGCCAGATTTCTGTCCCTCAGCGCTGAGGATATCTACGGACGCCATTTTCGTCTCAGACCTTGATGTCGATTCCGATGCCAGCCGGTAGATCGAGTTTCATCAGTGAGTCCACCGTCTGGGGCGTGGACTCATAGATATCGATCAACCGCTTGTGCACGCGGGTTTCAAACTGCTCACGGGACTTCTTGTCTACATGTGGACCACGCAGCACTGTGTAAATCGTGCGGTCCGTAGGCAGAGGGACCGGTCCGGCAATCCGGGCACCACTGCGTCGGACGGTCTGGACAATCTCGTCTACAGACCGGTCGAGTGCAGCGTGATCGTATGCCTTCAACCGAATTCTAATCCTATCTACAGCCACTTGTTCTTCCCTCTCCTAAACATTCCAATAAAACCGCACTCAATTACCCAGTTACCTTACTTGGTACCTTACTTAGAAATCTTGACCTTACTCGGAAATCTCGGTGACAACACCCGAACCGATCGTACGACCACCCTCGCGAATAGCGAAGCGCAAACCAGGCTCGATGGCGATGGGTTGAATCAGATTTACATCCATTGTCACATTGTCGCCGGGCATGACCATCTCAGTGCCTTCAGGCAACGCAATGTCACCGGTTACATCTGTCGTGCGGAAGTAAAACTGAGGACGATAGCCGGTGAAAAATGGCTTCTCACGTCCACCTTCTTTGGCTGTCAGGACGTAGACCTCAGCCTTGAACTTCGTGTGTGGATCGATGCTCGACGGCTTGCACAGCACCATTCCGCGTGTGAGGTCTTCCTTGTCGATACCACGTAGCAGGATACCCACATTGTCGCCAGCTTGGCCCGTATCGAGCAACTTGCGGAACATCTCGACGCCGGTGCAGGTTGTCTTGCGGGTCTCACGAATACCGACAATCTCGATATCTTCACCCACGTTAACCACACCGCGTTCGATCCGTCCGGTACCCACCGTGCCACGACCGGTGATGGAGAAAACATCCTCCACCGGCATCAGGAATGGTTGGTCAACAGGACGCTCTGGCATAGGAACATATTCGTCAACGGCTGCCATGAGCTCGTCAATTGCACCATTGCCAGTCTCGCCGTCATCGCCCTCTACTGCCTTCAGGGCGGAGCCACGAAGGATTGGCAAGTCGTCACCTGGGAAGCCATACTCTGACAGCAACTCGCGCGTTTCAAGTTCGACGAGGTCGAGCAACTCCGGGTCATCAACCTGATCGACCTTGTTCATGAAGACGACGATACGGGGCACGTTGACCTGACGGGCCAACAGGATGTGCTCACGCGTCTGAATCATCGGACCGTCTGCGGCACTGACGACGAGAATTGCACCGTCCATCTGGGCTGCACCGGTGATCATGTTCTTCACATAGTCAGCATGGCCAGGGCAATCGACATGAGCATAGTGGCGATTCTCTGTCTCATACTCCTGATGAGACACATTGATCGTTACTCCTCGGGCCTTCTCTTCGGGAGCATTGTCGATATCTTCCACCGACTTGGCCTCTGCCAAACCTTTACTTGCCAGGCGCAGCGTGATCGCCGCGGTCAGCGTGGTCTTACCGTGGTCAACGTGACCAATCGTACCGATGTTCACGTGCGGCTTGTTGCGCTCGAACTTGTCCTTACCCATGGTGGGTCATCCTCCCTTGCGGTCTTCTCTGAATCTTGTTGGTAGCCGAGTCCGGCTACTCGGTGCTAAGCTTTTTTTGCTTTTTTGGGCTCTTCGGTGCCCCGGGCGCTCGCCACAATCTCTTCCATGACGGACTTCGGAACCTCGCGGAACTGCGAAAACTGCAGGTGAAAAACGGCCCGTCCTTGCGTAAGCGAGCGCAATCGCGTCGCATATCCAAAGGTCTCGGCCAGCGGAATCTTGGCACCAATCACCTGCGCATCGGTGCGCGGAGTAATTCCTTCAACATCGGCACGATGAGAATTGAGGTCGCCAATGACATCACCCAGGTATTGCTCCGGGACGACAACCTCCAGTGCCATGATGGGCTCCATCAAAAACGGCCGCGCCTTCTTTGCGCCATCCTTGAAGCCCATTGAACCTGCTACCTTGAAGGCCATTTCCGACGAGTCGACGTCATGGTATGACCCGTCAACGAGTCGGACCTTTGCGTCCTCGATCGGATACCCTGCGACCGGACCATTCAGCATGGCTTCAGCGATACCGTCTCGTGCCGGATTTACATACTCGCGCGGCACTGATCCACCGACGATTTCGTTCTCGAAGACCAAACCTGTACCTGGTTCACCCGGCTCGATCTCAAGTTCCACATGTCCAAACTGACCACGACCACCGGACTGCCGAATAAATCTGCCCGTGCCGTGCACGGCATCCTTCAGGCCCTCTTTGTAGGCCACCTGAGGGCGACCTACCGTCGCTTCAACCTTGAATTCGCGGAAGAGGCGGTCGCACAATATCTCTAAGTGTAATTCGCCCATGCCTGAGATGACGGTCTGGCCTGTGTCGACATCGCCACGGACACGAAACGTTGGATCTTCCTCGGCCAGCTTATGCAGTGCAGAGTGCAGCTGCTCCTGGTCGGCACGCGTCTTGGGCTCGATTGCCACGTGTACGACGGGCTCTGCAAACTCAATCTTCTCCAGAATTACCTGGGCATCTTCGTCGCAGAGCGTATCACCTGTGGTCGTATCCTTCAATCCCACAACGGCGACGATGTCTCCGGCGTGGACTTCCTTCAACTCGGTCCGATCGTTGGCATGCATCTCCAACAAGCGGGAAACACGCTCTCTCTTGCCGGTGCTGACATTGTAAATGTACGACCCGGCTGACAGGGACCCGGAGTAAACACGAATGAAGGAAAGGCGACCAACAAATGGGTCGGTCATGATCTTAAACGCCAGAGCCGAGAAGGGCGCGTCGTCCACAGGCTCGCGCTCTACGTCTTCTTCGCTATTCGGCTTGTGACCTGTTACTGCGCCCACATCAGACGGCGCTGGCAGGAAACGAACCACTGCATCCAGGAGACGCTGCACGCCCTTGTGCTTAAATGCACTTCCGCAAGTGACGGGCACTGCCTTGAGTGCACAGGTTGCCATTCTAAGGGCAGCGATGATCTCTTCAGGGGCAATCTCTCCACCCTCGAGGAATTTCTCCAGAAGCTGATCATCAAATTCCGCCACCGAATCGAGGAGCTTCTCGCGAAACTCCAGCGCCTTACCCATGAGGTCTTCCGGAATCTCGCCAATGTGAAACTCGGCTCCGAGAGAGGTCTCCTCATAGGTCACTGACTGCATCGCAATCAGGTCGATGAGTCCAGTGAAGGTCTCACCAGTGCCGATGGGCAGTTGTACGGGAACGAAGTTGCTACCGAGTCTGTCCTCAAGCATAGCGAGGACCTGATAGAAATCAGCCCCGTTTCGATCCATCTTGTTGACGAAAGCGATTCGGGGCACTTCGTATCGATCTGCCTGACGCCACACGGTCTCGGACTGCGGCTCGACACCACCAACGGCACAGAACACGCCTACCGCCCCATCAAGGACACGGAGTGAGCGCTCAACCTCGGCTGTGAAGTCAACATGGCCCGGCGTGTCGATAATGTTGATACGGTGCTCATCCCATTCACAGGCGGTAGCAGCAGAGGTGATGGTGATTCCTCGCTCTTGCTCCTGTACCATCCAGTCCATGGTAGCATTGCCATCATGGACTTCACCCATGCGGTGCACGCGGCCAGTGTAATAGAGGATACGTTCGGTCGTCGTCGTCTTGCCCGCGTCGATGTGGGCGGCGATGCCGATGTTCCTCGTCTTTTCGATGCTATGCTGTCTGGCCAACTCTGATGCGTTCCTGTTCAGGGTGGTACGAAATCTGTGAGTATCCGAATCCGTCTACGTCTGCGCCTACTTGATCAGAAGCGGTAGTGCGCGAAAGCCTTGTTTGCATCGGCCATGCGATGCACCTCGTCGCGGGCCCGTACGGCCCCACCTTCACCATTGGCCGCGGCGATCAACTCATTGGCCAGGCGATCGGCCATTGTGCGCTCTGAGCGCTCTCTGGCAAATCGAATGATCCATTTGATCGCGCGAGTCGTGCGCTCTTCTGGACGAACCTCGAGAGGCACCTGGAGAGTCTGTGAACCAACCCGCCGGGACTTAGTGATCACCATGGGCTTGCAGTTCTCGACAGCTTTTAGAAAGATGTCGAGGCCCTGCTGATCGGATCGCTCTGTTACCATATCGATCGCCGAATAGAAAGTCCGCTCGGAAACGCTCTTCTTTCCAGCCTTCATCATGCAATTGATGAATCGAGCCGCCAGGGCGTTGTTGAACTTTGGGTCTGGAACGATCGGACGCTTTACGGCCCGTCTTCTACGCGACATGAATTCTCTTTGTCTTCAGGATCTACTGAGCGCGACGGGCGCCGTATTTGGAACGGCCCTGCTTACGCTCGGCGACGCCGCTGGCGTCGAGGACGCCGCGGATGATGTGATAACGCACTCCAGGTACATCCTTTACGCGTCCACCGCGCACCAGGACGATTGAGTGCTCCTGCAGATTATTGCCTTCGCCTGGGATATAGGCGGTTACTTCTTGTCCCGTCGTCAGCCGTACGCGAGCCATCTTGCGCAAAGCTGAATTCGGCTTCTTCGGCGTCGTCGTGTAAACACGAGTGCACACTCCGCGGCGCTGCGGACAACCGAGCAACGCCGGAGAATCGGTGCGCTTCTTGGACTTCTGACGACCCTTGCGAATCAGCTGACTGATTGTGGGCACGAACCCGACTCCATTGCTTGTACGTGAAACATCAACTTGGACGTGAAAACCAGTGGCTCTGTGCGTGAAACCCAGTGGCTTTGCGCGCGCGAAAACACATCTAAATCATGGCTTTCAGACACACGCGGTTGTAGTTGGGTTTTGCCCCTCCACAACCCCGCGTAGCGCGAAATACGATAAACTCAAAAGCTAACTACTATTTGCTAAATCGTCAACAGCAGTTGGCCTGATTGTGACAAGCTTAACTGCCTCTGTCGCAGACCATTTCCGCGGGTCGCCGAAGCGACGTATTCACTCACCGGCATGGTCCCGTTTACTCGCCGAAGCGAGGTTCCCTACTCGCCGAAGCGAGGTTCCCTACTCGCCGAAGCGAGGTTCCCTACTCGCCGAAGCGAGGTTCCCTACTCGCCGACGACAGCTTCCGCTGCAGCATCGTAGTCGGGGACCTGATCACCACCCGCTTCTGCATTCGCCGCATCCGTTTCAGGCGTGAGGTCGTTGTAGCGCACCCCCCGATAGAGATCGGAGCCCGTTCCGGCGGGGATCAAACGGCCGATGATGACGTTCTCCTTCAGTCCGCGCAGATGATCCACCTTGCCCTGGACAGCGGCCTCCGTGAGCACCCTCGTCGTCTCCTGGAACGAAGCGGCTGAGATAAAGCTATCCGTCCGCAAGGACGCTCGAGTGATACCGAGTAGAATGGGCTGACAGGTGGCAGGATCGCCGCCCTCGCCGATCACCTTCTCGTTCTCGCGGTTGAAGCGGATCTTGTCGACCTCTTCCCCCTCGAGAAAGTTGGTGTCACCCGGATCGAGAATCTTCACTTTCTGCAACATCTGCCGTACGATCACTTCGATGTGCTTGTCGTTGATCTCCACCGCCTGAAGCCGGTACACGTCCTGGATTTCATTGACAAGATACTCCTGCACTTTGTGAACGCCCTGGACTGCCAGGATGTCATGCGGGTTCACCGCCCCTTCAGAGAGACGCTCACCAGCAACAACCATGTCGCCCTCGTGAACACGCAAGTGTTTGCCATATGGCACCAGGTACTTGCGCTCTTCACCATCCGGCGACGTGACAAAGACCTCACGATTGCCACGAACAAGGCCGCCGAAGCGCACTTCGCCGTCGATCTCCGAGATCACAGCGGGCTCCTTCGGGCGGCGCGCCTCGAACAGCTCCGCGACTCTCGGCAGACCACCCGTGATGTCGCGGGTCTTGCTGCGCTCACGAGGAATCTTGACGAGGGTCGTGCCAGCGCTGATCTCGACGTCATCCTCGATCAACAGGCGGGCACCGACAGGAATGATGTATGCGCGCTTACCTTCTGGACCCTCGATTTCGATCGCAGGACTCAGGCTGCGATCTCGCTGCTCGACGATCACCCGCGCACTCATACCGGTCGTTTCGTCGAACTCAGACCGCATGGTGACATCATCTATGATGTCAATGAACTTCACCCTTCCCGATCGATCGGTACAGATCGGATTGCTGTAGGGATCCCATTCATACATGACATCGGAGGCGACGACTTCGTCACCATCCTTGACCTTCAGGACACACCCATAGGGAATGGTCATCTTATGGCGAACACGGTTCTGTTCGTCGAGTAACTCGATTTCACCATTGCGACCGGTGACAACGCGGCCAAGATCCGGGTGATCCACGGTGATGATGTTGTTCAACTCAGCAGTACCGTCTCGACGTGCCGTAATCTGTGACTGCTCAGCAATTCGACTTGCGGTACCGCCGATGTGGAATGTGCGCAGCGTCAACTGTGTACCAGGTTCGCCGATACTCTGAGCAGCGATCACGCCTACTGCTTCGCCGGTATTTACGATCCGCTGAGAGGCCAGGTTCCGACCATAGCAATAAGCACACACGCCACGCTGTGACTCACAAGAAAGCGTTGAACGTATGCGCACTTGCTCGAAGCCCGCCTGAGCGATGGCATTCGCATCGGCCTCTTCAAGAAGAGTTCCAGCAGCGATGACGACCTTCTCATCTTGATCGATCGCATCTTCGAGAAGTGTTCGACCCACAATGCGCTCTGCCAACGGTTCGACAATCTCCTCGCCGTCTTTCAAAGCGCCAATCCAGATACCTTGGCGAGTACCACAATCCAACTCGTTGATGACTACATCCTGCGCCACATCCACCATGCGTCGCGTCAGGTATCCTGCTTCGGCGGTCTTCAGCGCCGTATCAGCCAAGCCTTTGCGTGCACCGTGAGTCGAGATGAAGTATTCGAGGACCGACAGCCCCTCCTTGAAGGAGGCGATGATCGGCGTTTCGATGATCTCACCAACCGCGCCGGTCAGCTTCTTCTGCGGCTTGTTCATCAAGCCGCGCATACCACCGAGCTGCTTGACTTGATCTTCCGAACCACGAGCGCCGGAGTCCTTCATCACATAGATGGAGTTGAAACCTTCTTCAGACTCCTCGAGCGCGCGCTGAACCGATCGAGAAACACCAGAGGTCGCGTGCGTCCAAATGTCGATGATCTTGTTGTAACGTTCGCCATCCGTAATGATGCCGTTGGCGTATTGACTCTTGACCCTATCGACTTCCGCGTTGGCCTCACCAATGATCTCGTCCTTCTGGCGAGGCACGACCACATCGTCTACAGCGACACTGACACCAGACAGCGTTGCCCACTGATATCCCAGTGCCTTCATGCGATCTACGGTTTCTGCCGTCTGCCGATTGCCCAGGTGCCGGTGGACATCTCCGGCAATACTCTTGATGTCGGCCTTGTCGATGTTGCGATTGATGAATTCCATGTCATCAGGCAAAACATCGTTGAAGATGATTCGTCCAGCCGTTGTATCGACAATTTCACCAGCGATGCGCACCTTGACGGGCTGGTGCAACTTCAGCATTCCCGCCTCATAAGCTGCGCGCGCCTCCCGTGGACTACTGAAACGTCGGTCAACCTTCGATGCGTCGGAGAATTTGACCTTCGTGAGGAAGTAGGCGCCGAGGACGATGTCCTTCGGATCCATCATGATGACAGGTTCGCCATCTGCCGGCTTCAGCAGGTTCTGCGATGACAGCATCAGCAGACGAGCTTCGATCTGCGCCTCGAAGGAGAGCGGCACATGGACGGCCATCTGGTCACCGTCGAAATCGGCATTGAAGGCGGCACAGACCAATGGATGCAGCTTGATGGCCTTGCCTTCAACGAGGATGGGCTGAAAAGCCTGGATTCCAAGTCGATGCAGTGTCGGCGCGCGATTCAACAGGACGCAGTGGTCCTGAATAATCTCCTCGAGGATGTCCCACACCTCTGGACGCTCACGTTCGACAAGTTTCTTGGCGCTTTTTACCGTCTGCACCAACCCCTTTTCTTCCAGCTTGCGGATGACGAAGGGTTTGAATAGCTCCAGTGCCATACTCTTGGGCAAGCCGCACTGATGCAGTTTTAGATCTGGTCCGACGACGATGACCGAACGGCCTGAGTAGTCAACTCGCTTGCCGAGCAGATTCTGGCGAAAGCGACCTTGCTTGCCCTTGAGCAAGTCAGACAAGGACTTCAGTGAACGGTTACCATCACCACGTACGGCGCGTGAACGGCGGCCGTTGTCGAACAACGCATCGACGGCCTCTTGGAGCATGCGCTTTTCGTTGCGAAGAATCACCTCAGGTGCCTTGATACTGATCAGCTTCTTGAGGCGATTGTTGCGGTTGATCACGCGACGATACAGATCATTGAGATCGGACGTAGCAAAACGCCCACCCTCAAGTGGCACCAGAGGACGAAGATCCGGCGGGATCACAGGTATGACCTCGAGGATCATCCAGTTTGGACGATTTTCAGACTGCCGGAAGGCCTCGACAACCTTCAGTCGCTTCAGGGCTTCCTGCTTGCGTTGGATTGACGTCTCCATGCGGACGCGCGCTCGCAACTCAGCCGACAATTCCTCAATATCGATCGACGCGAGAAGATCACGAACCGCGGGAGCTCCCATGCCCACGACAGGATCATGGCCCTGCTCTCGCAGTTCCATCAATTCCTCTTCCGTGAGCAATGCCATCTTGTCGAGACCCTCAATGTCCTTAGGGTCTGACACGACGTACGATTCGTAGTAGAGAACGCGTTCCAGATTCCGCATCGAGATATCAAGCAGCGCGCCGATACGAGATGGCAGGAACTTGAAGTACCAGATGTGTGAGACAGGCACAGCCAATTC
>Ga0233428_1002423_pt1 | contig 17657 bp, 13 predicted proteins | sample SI_118_April2016_4_FD_179890 | JGI IMG/M metagenome (GOLD analysis project Ga0233428, IMG submission 179890) | Seawater microbial communities from Saanich Inlet, British Columbia, Canada - SI_118_April2016_120_MG | ecosystem: Environmental > Aquatic > Marine > Inlet | place: Canada: British... | reverse complement strand
CGCTTTAGGACGCGGTTTCGTTACTGCGCCTCTTGGGGCTGAGTGACGAGGCTTCGGCTTTGCTGTGCTTGCTGCAGGCTTGCGTGAAGGTCGTGAGCTGTCTGTACGACTTTCACTTCTTCGGCCAGTTCCTCGACGTCCGCGACGATTGTTCGTCGTGGTAATTCGTGAGGGAGGTGCAGCTGCTCCTCCGGATTTAGGGCTCGAGTTTTTCGAGCTAGTACTTTCTTTTTTTATCATAATTGTTAATGATCTGCAGCACAAAAATAGAGAGATGCACTGCACCGAACACAAAAAATGTTCGTATTGAATTAAGAGAGTTGTATCGCTTCGAGCGTGGCTCAAAAGGAGGAAACCATCTTTTCAATAAATAGGGAGTGAGGGAGGGCAAGAAGAGGTTAAGGTAGCAAGGAAAAGCAGCTGAGTCAAGAGAGCGTCGGTTAATCCGTACGCGAGATGACGCGACGTGTTTTGATATACCACTTTTCGATAAGACTGAATCGGTCCGCAGGGACGATGACTGTTCCAAGAGAAATTCCTTGGATTTTTCGTGGAGTAATATAGAAATAGCTTGGCTGGTACAAGAAGATAGCTGGAAGTTCTTCCGCGACGATATCTTGAAGTTCAATATAATTTTCCCTCCGCGCAGACGCATCGCTCGTCGACCGTGCCGCATCGATAAGGTCATCCGCACTACGGTTGCGGAAACCAGAGAGATTCAGTCCTGGATACTCAGCTTGTGAAGAATGCCAGAATGCGAACGGATCTGGATCGATTCCATATTGTTCTCCAGAAAGTAGCATATCATAAGACCGATCACGCAAAACGTCACTCTCAAGGAAAGAGAATTCAACGGGACGAATATAAAGATCTACTCCAATCGCAAGCCACTGAGCGGCGAGCGCATCTGCGACGACACTCAACTCGGGAGAGTCAATAATGACAAGTTCGAATCGGAGCGCTTCATCTCCGTTCCGGCGCACGGTTGATCCTTCATCGAGGGTCCATCCAGCTTCTTCAAGAAGGGCGCTCGCGAGCGCAGGATCAAACGTATTCGTTTCAAGATCAGGGTGATATCCAATGCTGCCTGGAAGGATGAAGGAATCTACAGACTGTGCCCGCTCACCGAAAATTGAGGAAATTAGTAATTCTTTATCGGTCGCATGCGCAAGCGCGGTACGTACCGCATCTGTCTTTAAGGATTCCGCATGATTTTCATTGAAAAAGATCGCTGTATATTGATGCTGAGTCGGATAATGAATAGAATATCCACCATTTTGCACGAAATCCTCGTATGCCTCTTCAGGAAGAGTGCTTAGGCCTTCAATATTTCCATTTCTGAGTGCCTCAACACCTGCGCCGACAGAAGGATAGAATTTAAAGTTGAGTTTATCGATATTGGGAGACCCGCGATGATAGGAATTGTGACGTCGAAGGGTATAGCTAAGTAAGGTGCCATTACTATCCTTAACAAGCTTCTCGAAGGCATAAGGTCCTGTTCCGATGGGTTTGATATTACGCTCAGCAAGCGGTGCTTGTAAGGGACTGATCGCATCCCAAATATGACTTGGAAGAATACCAACGACCATGAGGGAGAGGAAAGGAGCATACGGTTTATCGAGCGTAAATTGTACGGTCATATCGTCGATCTGTTCGTATGTGACGCCAGAAAAACTTGCCTGTAGAGGGCTACGATAATCAATATCTTGGATCGCCTGCATGGTGAAAATTACGTCGCGCGCTCGGAAGATCTCTCCATCATGCCACGTCGCATCATTGCGCAATGTGAACGTATAAACACGTTCATCTTCTGAGACACTCACAGACTCTGCAAGATCAAAAACGAGCCCGTCATTTGTATCAAAACGCATCAGTCCATTGTAGATAAGGCGCGTCAAATCCGTATCAACGTCATTCGCAAAAGCATAGATAGGATTAATGAGCTGAGGCGATCCAATGAGACCCTCCGTATATTCACCTCCAGGAGCAGCAACGGTAATGCGCTGACCATCAATAAGTTGCCACCCAAGAAGGACGCCGGCAACGACGGCTGCAATGAGAGCTATAAGGGCGATGAGGCGTTCACGGCGACTGAGGAGAGTGGGGAGGTGTTTGATCTGCTGTGCAGAAGGAATAGACTTTGTCTCCCTTGCTCTCATAACTTGGCCTATCGCAAGTTTACGGTCCGCTTGCTTGGCACTCCCGCTCTTTTTCCCTAAAGCAAAACGAGCCGAGCTACGCAGGCGATAGATAAGACCACTTAATTGTGAACGAAATGATTTCATGTCTTGTACGAGACACCGTCATCGTCTCCATCCTTGGCAGAATGTGATGAGGTCTCGTCTAGGCAAAGAGAATATTCGCAAGAAGAGCTCCGAAAAAGAGTAGGGCAAGAACGATCGTTGTATTGTGGAGCTTTTTCTCAACGCCCCGCTTTGTTGTGGCAACATTTCCTCCTCCTCCAAAACCAGCTCCAAGACCAGCGCTCTTAGATTGAACCAAAATAGCGACAGTCATCAAGACAGCCAAAACCGTGATAATTACAGTAAAAATTGTACTAGTCATAGAAGTTAATAACACGGAAATCCTATCAAATTTAGGGTTTTTAGTCAATGTTTAGACATCAAAGAGTTAGTAGCTAGTAGTTGGTAGGTCTCCGATATCTACTTTTTGCTCTACAGACTACTAACTACTAACTAAAAACTAATGCTATAATAAAAACATGCAGAGGTTGCAAAAACGGATCCTAACATTTACCTTTATACTGGCTCTTCTCTTTCCAGTCAGTTTTTTTGTTCAGCCGCAGACAGTGTCGGCAGCGCCAGAGACATGTCAGTGCTATTGCGGAAGTGTGGATGGTGCTTATAAAACGACACTTTCGAATACGGAGAACGCCGGGTCAGCGTGTGCTGCATCCTGTAAACCAACAGAGGCGTATGTTGGTTGCTTCACAGCAGAAGATATTAATACACCAGAAAATAATACAAAGTGCTGGGAAGAGCAGGAGTGCTTAAAAAGCACTGTCATCATAAACGGAAAACCGTTCGGGTCAGACTGGGGGGAGAGCCAGCCAACGCAATGCGTAAACGGGCAACATTACTGCTATACAAAAGGATCAACGATTTCTTTAGGCGTGCTAATTCCGAAGTCAGACGGAACGAGTGCGAGTTCCGTAGCGGGTATCGGGGAATACGTGCAACTTGTTTATACATTTCTTCTTGGTGCCGGGTCGCTCCTTGCAGTCCTAATGGTAATGATCGGTGGATTACAATGGGTCATGGCACGTGGAAATCAGACAGCGATTGGGAATGCGAAAGAGCGGATGAGTAAGGCGATTATGGGGATCGTTCTCCTGTTTGGAGCGGTGACCATTATGACATTCATAGATCCATCACTGACAAAATTTGAAGAATTTCGTGTCCCGAAAATTCAGCAATCCATTTTTGTCGATAAGGATTCAGGCTGTGAGGCGCTTATCGCGCTTAAAGGAGCTGTGACACTCGATAGATCGACAGGTTATTGTGGAGACAGTACTGGCGGAAAGGCAACAATTACAGCAATCACAAGCGGGAAGAACGTGTCGGGCTTAGAGGTGGGTGACACCTGCAATTTTCAACAATGCAAAGACGAGACGGAGCAGTGTATTAAAGACAAGTCTACGAATGAGACAAGTTGTCAATCTTGCCTCGACATCGATCCAGATAATGAGGCAGGCATCCCACCAACACCGTTTACCTGTGCAGAATTCTCGAAAGATGAATTTGATTTTGTGAAAAACCCAGTTACATTAGAATACGAAGCACAGTTAACAAAGCAAAATACATGTTTTTATTCACAAGATTCAGATCTAATAGCACTTTCTCTCTTTGATCTACCATGGGACATCGCAGATGCAGCATTTACGTCTGGAACATGCGCGCAGTTAACAATTGATTGCACGGCCGTAACGGAATGTAGAGATTATTTACGACAAGAGATAGTCACAAGTAGGGGCGGACATCCGACACCTCTGGTCAGTATTTTTGACGCACCAACGACGCATGATGCAGTATGTATCGATGACCCTTGTAGCGTAGGGCCTTGCAGGCTTGGTGAAGCGTCCATAGGTGGAGAACCTCCGTGCATGCAAGTACCATTGTTCTAGGAGCATACGACCACATAAATAAAAACATCGGGCCTTGGCCCGATGTTTTTATTTGATCTCTCTCATCTTTCGTTTGAACGTTCCTCGCAAGTAGTTGAGCTTTGCGCGACGTACGCGATAGGTCTTCACAACCTCGACTTTCGTCACATTTGGTGAAGAAAGTGGGAAGATCTTTTCAACGATCCATCCATGACTATTCTTTCGAATTGTCATCGTGCGAGCAACGCCAGCACTCTTGATACCAATAATCACTCCTTCGAAGATCTGAACACGTTCTCGTTCTTCACCCTTCGTATTCACATCCTTAATCCGCTCATGAATACGTACAACCATTCCTGGTCGCAGGTCGCGGTGGGGAAGTTCTACAACGGTGTCTTCTGTCTTCTCATCGCTAGGAGTATCTGAAGCTGGCTCTTCTGATGCTTCTGTAGCGTCAGCTGCCTTTACCTCCTCTTTCTGAGGTTCCTCTTGGACAGGGGCATCTGAAGCTTTTTCCTCTACCTTTTCAGTTCCTTCGACTCCCTTCGGTCGCTCAGGACTCCCTTCGGTCGCTTTTTTAACCTCTTTTTCGTCGCTCATAGCGAAATTATTGACATTACCTAGCGAGAGGACCACGAAGCGCGTTCATGCACTGGCTGTTAGTGACGCAATATTAGCCGATATTGGGATTTTCGTCAAGGTTTGGGGCGATGACTGAGAAGTATGTAGTTAGTAGGGAGTAGGAAGTAGGACTCAGATAGCTATTATTGACCCAAAAACTACTAACTACTAACTTTTGGCTCGCAAAAACTCAGCAATAGCTATAACTCCTTGCTCATATACCTCCTCAATATTGATCGTTGATGTATCAATAATAACATCAAAATTCGTCTCATTGTAGACATCAATATCATAATAGGCAGCGAATCTCTCTACTTCAGAGGCTTTACGCTTCGTATTCGCTCGTACGACATCTTCGAGAGAGTCGTACGTATCTCGCGCTTTATTATCCGAGTCCCCCCACACACGCGTCGCTCCGGCAGACGGATCTACTTTTAAAAAGATGCGTACGGTCGGGCGGTCAACAAAATACCAGGAGGTTCGACCTTCAAAGAGACCCTTCTTCATCGACATTGAGCGCTCTTTTTGAAGTGCGTCCATTTGTTTGTCGATCGTCTCATCTGCCTGCATAGAAGTATTCAGCTCTTCGAGAGTGATGCCTTGTCGTGCAGCCTCTTCCCGCATGAGCGCTCCTATGTAGATACGCTCAATTCCTAAGTCCTCTGCAAGGTGCTTCCCGAACGTAGATTTCCCAGATCCAATATCTCCACTGAGCGTAATCTGAAGCTCGTCCAAAGATTTCAAATAGTTCAAAGCTTCATCGAATGTCATATGCGTTTATCATTTACGAATAGACCTCTCCCACTTTTTTAGGGGGAGTTGGAGGGGGTTACCAAAAATGAACACTATGAGTGCAGGCCTTCAAGAACAGAAGTCAACTCATCTGGAAGAGGAGCTTCAAATGTCTTCTCCTCGCCACTTGGGAGTTCAATTCTAAGGCTCTTCGCATGCAGGAAGAATCGTCCGCCAATATCCTTTTCCTTTGTTCCACGCTGTTTATAGAGCATGTCCCCAACCACAGGATGATCTTGGCTGAACATATGTGCACGAATCTGATGCGTGCGTCCTGTTTCGATTTGTACATCAAGAAGTGAATACTGTTGGTATTCAACCTCTACATTATAATGCGTGATCGCTTCTTTTCCGCCTTGAGAAATAGGCTTCGCGGCCATGCGTCCTGAACTTTTTCCGCGAGTGATTGGAAGATTGATGGTCCCGTGGGACTCGGACATTTTTCCGTGCACAAGAACGCTATAGTGCTTCTCGGTTTTTCGTTCTTTGAATTGATCCTTTAAATGTAGGAATGAGGCCTGGTTCCTCGCAATGATCATCACGCCGCTCGCAAGCTTGTCGAGTCGGTGGACGATTCCGGGACGGTCAGGATGATCTCCAACATCCGCAATCGCGGCATCACGCAAAACTGCAGCATCCGCAACGGTAGGTTCATGGCTGCTTTCCGTTTTGTGCACAAGAAGCTTTGACGGCTTATTGATCACGAAGACATCGCCATCTTCGTAGATAATATCGAGCGGCGGGGGAGGATCGATGGGGTCGGTGCGCTCGGCAAAAAATACAGGATCCAGTGTGATCTTATCACTCGGCTGAACTTTATATTTCGTTGGCTCTTTCACGTCGTTTACAAGGATAGCACCGGAAAGAATCGCCTTTTGAATCTTTGCGCGACTAAAGTCCAAAAGACCTGATAAAACCTTATCAAGTCGGCCGTTTACATCTTCTGGGAGGGTAATATTGTCCATGGGAGGAGTATGGCATTAAAAGGGGGAATTATCAACTGTTAAAGCTTGACAGAGAGCTATTTTTGACCTATATTGTAACTAACCCTAGTGAGGTTCTATACGAACCATGCTCTCGGTGACAATTAAAGATTCCCATTTATTTGGGGGTTTTTATTTTACGTCAGGCTAAATAGGCTCGTGGAGGTAATGGTAACCTCACTTGGGTTGTCACCGAGGGTCGCGGGTTCGATTCCTGTCGAGTCCAGAGAATTGCCTGACACCAAAAGCAAAATCCCGCCTCGGCGGGATTTTGTGATTAGGAGAGGGGGTGGTACTCATTTGGGCTTGAAAAAAGTCAGTAAATGAGGTAATCTCTGATCACAAAATAAGAGCCTGAACAGGTTCTGAAACATGGGTCCGTAGCTCAGCTGGTTAGAGCGCGGAGCTTATACCTCCGTGGTCGATGGTTCGAGTCCATCCGGACCCACCACCGAGCTCAGCTCGCCTGCCATCGGCAGGCAGGGTTTGTGCTTGGTGACGTCAAAGCTAAGCTTTGACTTTGCACAATGAGAACAAACTGAGCGAGGTGATAGTCCAGCCCGCCAATCGGCGGGTAAACTCAGCTGGACCGCAATCAATTATAAAAACCATGCCTGATGGCAGACGACCGAGCTTAGGCTCGATTTTTTCTTTGGAAGGTAAACTCGAACCATACGTATCGTTCGGACACTGTGTGAGATTGTCATGTAATTATTAGTCTGATACCATCATGGACATGCGATCACTAGGAAAAAAGATTTTCTTGCTACTCAATATCGTTGGGATACTTCTTGTCCCGTCGTCTTCTGTTATATTCGCGGCAGAGGCGGACATGTCTCAAGAAATGATCGAGCACCAAATGATGGATGAGGGTTGCGAAGATAAGGGTGATTGCGATCAGGGAATGATGCAAACCTGTCTTGAGCACTGTCTGCAGCAATCAGAGGACATTGAACCTCAGAGCCTCATCATTCCAGACACGATTGATCTTATCGATAGGGATGAATACAGAATCGAACAGTCCCGCATCTCACCAATTTTCAAGCAGCCTTCATGTGCCTTTGTCTCGGACAGATCGAGACATCTCAGTGTACAGAAGAGAGAGTAAACATTCATAGCAGGGTAATGGTCCTTTGTTATTAATGTTTTTTATTATGTCTAAGAAGAAGTCATTTCGCGTTTACGGAACGACATGTGCGAGTTGCGAGGTCGTGATCGAGCGAAATATCAAGAAGCTCCCAGGAGTAGAGTCCGTTCATGCATCACATAAGAAGGGAAGAGTTAATATCCGGATGGAAGAGGGTCACACAATATCAACAAAAGATATTGAACCAATTCTAGAGGAACATGGATATTCATTTGAGAGTGAATCTGAATCCAGGGAAGCGCCGTCTACCGAGGTGGACTGGTTCCGTATTTTTGGGTCGATCGCGGCAATCATTGTTACGTATTTTATTCTTGACGCCACTGGATTTCTAAGGCTTTCTCCAGGAGTAGAGTCCTCAAGTAGCTTTGTAGGGATATTCATTATCGGGCTTGTCGCCGCATTCTCGTCTTGTACCGCCGTGCTAAGTGGATTGATTGCCGCGGTCTCTGCATCGATCGCAAAACAAGGAGATCATCTGACGCGCGCGCAACGCATGCGGCCGCATTATCTTTTCAATGCAGGACGTCTTGCAGGATTCATAGGATTCGGTGCGCTCATCGGATTCCTGGGTTCTGCGATCCAATTATCCGTAACGGCAAATGGGTTTTTCGTCCTGATCATCGCACTTCTCATGATAGGTCTTGGGATCAACCTTCTGGAAGTAATTCCAAATGGAGTGCGTGTCTTCACTCCGCCAAAGTGGCTGAGCCACAAAATTCACGACCTAAGTAGTTCTCATAAACCCACCGTTCCGTTCACGCTAGGAGCCCTCACGTTCTTCCTTCCTTGTGGATTTACACAGGCAATGCAGCTCTTCGCACTTTCGACGGGAGATCCAAGAGCATCTGCAATGATTATGGGCGTCTTTGCGCTAGGAACGATTCCTGCGCTCCTAGGAATCGGCGCGATCACCTCATCTGCAAAAGGAGCATCTCTCAAAAAGATGACTTTCGCAGCAGGAATCATCGTCATCGTTCTTGGAATCAGTAATGTCTCGAATGGGTTCGCGATTCTTGATATTGGATCTGTCTTCACGAGTTCCGCGCAGGCCGGTGCACCGACATCGATTGTTGAGGGGGCAGAGCAGGTCGTAAAAATGGACGTGACGGAATACGGAACCTATCAACCAAGTACGCTTACGGTTACAGAGGGTGTTCCGGTCCGCTGGGAGATCACAGGAGGAGAATTCCTTGGCTGCGCAAATACGCTTGTGATGCGAGCCTTTGGGGTGAACGAACGCATTCAGACGGGGAAGAATATCGTAAAATTCACGCCCACAAAAACTGGGAGCTTCACCTTTAGTTGTTCCATGGGTATGATTCGTGGAACGATGAACGTCATTCCAAGTAATTCCTAATTATGAAAAAAGTAGAAATAAAAATCCGTGGGATGCACTGCGCATCTTGTGCCGTGAAAATCGAAGGATCATTCAAGGACAGGGCGGGCGTGAAAGATGCGACGGTCAATTATGCGCTCGCAGAGGCGCAAGTGGAGTATGACGAGACAAAACTTGGAGAGGAGGATCTGCACAAGGTCGTAAAGGATGAAGGCTATATCGTCGTGACAGAAGAGGAGCAGGGAGATCATCATGAGCATGGGGGGATGAATGCCGCGAAGAAGAAAGCGTTCATTGCGGCAATCTTTGCCGTTCCGGCGTTCATAATATCGATGTTTGGGATTGAGATTCCTGGAGAGATACTTGGCGGCACATCATCTGGATGGGTTACGGGTATTCTTGCAACCATCGTCGTCTTTTGGCCGGGGATGGAATTTCACATCGTCGCTTTCAAGCAACTGAAGCGACTTACGTCGAGCATGGATACGCTCATTTCGATGGGGACACTTGTTGCACTTACCTTTAGCTGGTGGCAATTATTCTCTGCAGGAGATCTATACTTCGAGACAGCAGCGGTTATTACAACGTTTATTCTTCTGGGTCGATATCTTGAAGCGCGAAGTAAGGGGCAGGCGAGCAAGGCGATTATGAAGCTGCTTGAACTTGGCGCAAAGACGGCACATAAACTCACGAAGGATGGAAAAATTGAAGAGGTCGCGATTGAGGATCTCGTAATCGGTGACAGGGTACGCGTAAAGCCGGGAGAGAAGATCCCGCTCGACGGACTTGTGGTGGATGGATCATCAAATATAAATGAGTCGATGCTGACCGGCGAAAGTGTGCCCGTGAAAAAGAAGGAGGGTGATACGGTCTTTGGAGCGACGGTGAATCAAGAAGGATCGCTCACGATTGAGGTGAGTAAGCTTCCTGGTGATTCCGTCCTGGCGCAGATTATCAAGCTGGTCAAAGAAGCACAACAGAAAAAGGCACCTGTGCAAAAACTCGCTGATAAAATTGCGAGCATCTTCGTGCCAATCGTGATCGGGATTGCTATTCTTACTTTTATCATCTGGTATGCGATTACGCAGGATATTCAATCATCGCTTATTCCTGCAGTGGCAGTACTCGTAATCGCTTGTCCATGCGCATTAGGGCTTGCAACACCAACGGCAATTCTAGTGGGAACAGGAAGAGGAGCAAAAGAGGGTATCCTCATAAAAAATGGAGAGGCGCTTGAACGCGGAAGGAATCTCGACATGGTCCTCTTCGATAAAACAGGGACGCTCACAGAAGGTAAGCCGGTCGTCACAGACGTTATCACGATTTCCGGCGGTGAAAAGAAGATGATCTCAACCATTGCATCACTCGAAAGTCATTCGCAGCACCCGCTCGCAAATGCAGTGACAGACTATGCGGAGCAAGAAAAAATTGGACTCGTAGAGGTAAAAGATTTCTCCTCTATTACGGGTAAGGGCGTGCACGGGAAGGTGAACGGCACGGAAGTTCTTGTCGGGAATATACGCTTCATGGGAGAGAATAGCATTGTACTAACCTCACACCTGAAGAGCATTCAAAAGTTACAAGATGAAGCAAAAACAGTCATCATCGCCGCGATCGAAAAAGAGGTAGTCGCTATTCTGGCAATCGCAGACGCGCCAAAGGAACAAGCAGGTGAGTCGGTGGCTACGCTAAAAAAGATGGGACTCGATGTCTGGATGATTACAGGGGATAATGAACGTACGGCACAAGCAATTGCAAAGAAGCTCGGGATCGAACATGTAAAATCAGAAACGCTTCCAGGTGAAAAACTCACCTATGTAAAACAGCTTCAGGATGAGGGGAAGCATGTGGCATTTGTGGGAGATGGAATAAATGATGCTCCCGCACTCACGCAGGCGGATCTTGGAATCGCGGTGGGGACGGGAACGGACATCGCGATTGAGTCGGGTCAGATCGTTCTTGTTGGTGGAGGTCCTGAAAAAATTCCAGCGGCAATTCGACTCGCAAAACGCACCTACAATGTAATCAAACAAAATTTGTTCTGGGCATTCTTCTATAATGTTGTCGGCATCCCTCTCGCTGCACTCGGACTGCTTAATCCGATGATCGCCGCCGCGGCTATGGCGTTCTCATCGGTGTCGGTTGTGATGAATGCATTGAGATTGCGGAGGTAAGATCTTGTTGAGTAAATAAAAAGCCGAGCATACACTCGGATCTTGTCGTAAAATTTCATAAGATCTCGTGGGCGAGCTTAGCTCGCCTATCACCTCGCTCAGTTTATTCTCATTGTGCAGAGTCAAAGCTGAGCTTTGACGTCACCAAGCACAAACCCTGCCTGCCGATGGCAGGCGAGCTGAGCTCGGTGGTGGGCGTAAGAGGACGGTCTCACTCGCTCATTTTATTCGCTCTTCCAGGGGCTTCCGCCCCTAGGACGGCCTTCGGCCTGTACCCCCGTCATGAAAGGGGGAATCCCCCTTTCCAACCCCCGTTCGAGTCCTCCACCAATAAAAAACCCGAGTATACACTCGGATGTTTTACTGGTGGGCGTAAGAGGACGGTCTCACTCGTTCATTTCATTCGCTCTTCCGGGGGCTTCCGCCCCTAGGACGGCCTTCGGCCTGTACCCCCGTCATGAAAGGGGGAATCCCCCTTTCCAACCCCCGTTCGAGTCCTCCACCAATAAAAAACCCGAGTATACACTCGGATGTTTTACTGGTGGGCGTAAGAGGACTCGAACCTCTGACCTTCACAATGTCAATGTGATACTCTAACCAGCTGAGCTATACGCCCGTATAATCTCTGGCATGAGTATACCGATTTACAGGGTTTTAGCAATATCAATGAGGTCATTGGATGAGATAGCGGACGTAGGTATCCTCGCCCTGGTTTATCGTAGGAACTAGAGTATACTAAAGACACTATGATATATCTCGCAGTAATAATGGTCGTCCTTGGCCTAATTTTCCTCGTATGGGGGCAGCGCTCCGGCAATAAAGACGCGGTAAAAATGGGCGTGCTCATTATCGTGATGGCTGTCGCCGTCGGATTTATTGGATTTCTATTTACAAGCGCAGGAAACCTTGCCTCGTCATAAACTATGAGTGGAATACTCAGCTTCACCATCATCATCGCCATCTTCTGGTTTATTTTGTATTGGGTTCTGGGAGGAGTTGCTTTCTCGATCCTTGCGATGGTGCGTCTCGCAAAAATGCGGAAGACAAGATTCAGCTGCCTCTTTACGCTGACGGCCGCAGCCTGTGCGTTGGGAGCTTCTCGTACGGGACTTCTTCTTGCACGAAATAATGTACGCACCTGCCTCGAGGGAGTTGATGACAGATTCGAGCGTCTTGCAAGCGTCATTGCCTGCGGTATTTTAGAAGAAGTCGCTGCAGGAATTATTTGGTTTTTACTTTTACTTCTCATCGGAACGGTGATCATGGTGCTCGCGCGCGCAGATAATCAATCCTGGATTGATACCGATCATGATCTCGACACAGAACTCGACGAACTACTGGAGGTCTAGGTTGTCCACGACCTACTCGTCTACTGTCCACTGCCTACTGTCTATCGTGCTATAATCGCATCATGGAGCCCGGCATTCTTATCCACTATGCAAAGCAATCTGCTCCGCCCGCATTTCGGGCGTCTGTTTTTATTGCTGCAGAGGAACGACTGACCTGGGTCTCAATTTTTCTTTCTGATTTTCCGGATGCAGACGTTTATCTGGTCGGTGGAACATTGAGGGACGTTTTGCTCGGACTCACTCCGCGGGATATCGACCTTGTGATCCGCGGAGTGGAGATCAAAAAACTCAAATCATGGTTCGGGACAAATGGAGCCTATAAATTTGTAGGGACGAGATTTGGAACGTTTAAATTCACGCCGCACGGGCAGACGAATCGTCAGCCAATCGATATTGCCCTTCCGAGAAAAGAGATGGTGGGGGAGGATCATAATAGTGCCAGAACCGATCTCGAGATTCTTGTCGATCCACATCTTCGTATCGAAGAAGATTTATCCCGCCGTGATTTTACGATTAACGCGCTTGCGTACAATGTCGCAGAAGAAGTCGTCATCGATCCTTTTGGAGGGCTTTTTGATTTGGACGCAAAGCTCATTCAGGCCGTTGAGGATGCAAACGAGCGATTCTTTGAGGATGCAACGCGTATGCTTCGTGCTCTGCGGTTCAGTTCAACACTAGGATTCGGCATTGAGGAAAAAACATGGAATGCGATTAAACATTTTATTCATCTTTTGGATGGGACGACCATGACCGAGGAGGGAACGCATCGCTATGTGATTCCTCGAGAAGGAATCGGAAAAGAATTTTTGCTAGGTTTCCTTGCGCATCCTGTCCATGCACTGCGTCTCTGGAAGGAGGCGGGAGCACTAAAAATGTTCCTAAAAGAAGCGGCTGGACTGGAACACATTATTGAATCAGGGGGAGGGAGTCGTCAAGATTATCTTGAAAATCTGATGAATGCCTTGCATCGAGGCACGCTTCTTGAAATGCACGGGTATCACTCATCTCCGGCGAACGTTTTTGTCGCCGCACTTATTTCTGCCTTTGAAGGAGAAGCGTCCTCGATCCGACTTTGTCGAGATTTTTACTTACATCAATTCCCGAATAGTCACCCGGCTCACGTGGACTGTAGGCAGGTGGGGTGGCTTGTAGAGCATATAAACGATTTCGAAGAAGTCGATCCAGCGACCATACGTCCATCCGTCTTCGAAAAACAATTCATGAATGAACGGGGAAGACAGCTCCTACTTTTAATGCATGCCAAGTGCATCGCTTCAGGTATGCACGGAGCAGAGCGTGAGCGTTTGCATATTGCTCGCATGATGCTTTCTCAATTCTCAAAACGCATCGCACCTAACGGAGTGTCGCTCCCGCATCTCGTCACGGGCGCAGATATTGAATCGATGGGTCTTGTGCCAGGCCCCGTTTATCGCACGCTCATCGACCAAGTACGGGACGAGCAGCTCATGCAGAAAATTCATACAACAGAAGAAGCGTTAGATCTATTGCGCATCCTTGTCGCGGATGCAAGTACATAAAACTTGTAGAGATAAGACCTGCTCCTCAGGGCCGAACGAGAAGGCCTCCTAGAAATCTTCAAGGAGTTCCAGTAAATGAAAAACCGCCAGAATTTCTGGCGGTTTTTTATAGGTAAAATAGGAAGATAGTTAGGTCTTCATCTGCGTACGCAAGTGCGTAATAACTTTCTTTTCCGCACCTACGATATCGAGTTTCTTAAGATGAAGACGCGCTTCTTCACGTGTCCCAGATGCGCGGAAGGGAGCTCCGAGGAAGAGGGCATCATGCGGGCGGTCTGCATGCAAGACCACAGAAATTGTCTTATCTATACCTTCATAAAAGACGGCCGCGACCTTAGTGTGAGGTGAACTCATCATAAGCTCTTCAACCACATTCTCGAGCGCACCCTCACTTGCACCTGCGCGCGCAAAGTCGTCTCGCGTAAGAAGCGTCCAGACAAGGCTATGAGAGTCGTCAGACTTCAGACGAGCCAGCGCACGTCCCCAAAGCCGAAGTGTTTCAACACTTCTTGTCTTATAAAGATTTTCTACGATATCTTCTCGACGCGCACCGAGCGCAATCAGATCACCGGCAACCTTGAGCGTATGCGGAGAGACCGTATCTGATTTGAAGCTACGCGTTTTTGAAATCATCCCTGTCAAAAAGAACGTTGCGACCTCTTCGCTGAGGAGAGATGCGTCGATTTTTTGAAAAAGATCATAGCAAATTTGCGACGAAGCAACCACATTTACATTCACAAGGTTCATCTGACCAAAATGATCATTCGAAATTTGATGATCGATATTAATAATTGGTGTCGCAAGGAAGAAATCACTATAGCTTTCATAGAGCGCGCCAAAATGCTCAAGCTCTTGCGCTCCAATAGCGATAATCACGTCGTAACGATATTGATCGGTTGAGACACGCACATCTCCTTCATGCCAGACACCACTTTTTGGAAGAAGATGGATTTGAAGCTCGTCTCCTTCAAGTCGATAAGAGAGTTCGTCGACCTTGGTGTTCTTTGCATTCACGTGGAGGGTGAGTTTGCGAATATTAGGAAGATCTCCTCGGACAGGGAAGCTCTTCTTATAAAAAGAAAGTGAGTCAGGAGCAAGGCCTCCGCTCGTCACGATCGTCACGGGTTTCTCAAGCGTCTCAAGAAGGTGCGCAATCCCGTAGGCACTAGAAAAATCATCAACCGTAGCGGTAGATGTCAGAACAATAAGCGGCTCGCGACTGCGCTCGAGGATCTCTAAAAACTGTTGGTGCATCTGATTAGCCATTTTGAGTTCGAAAAATAAAGAGCCCCCACATATGTGACAAGAGAGCAGCTTAACGTTATATAGGTGCGATGTCAAATAGGTTCTAGGTTTTAGGGCATAGGGAATAGGTCTTAGGATGACATCTGCCTATAACCTATAAACCTAATACTTAAAACCTAAGACATCCGAAGCTTGCCGCAGGGCTGAAAGTCAGCTAGAGTAGTGTTAAATATGGACAAAGCATACAATCCACAATCTGTAGAAGATGCAATTTACGCCGCTTGGGAAAAAAGCGGTTATTTTACACCTGAAAAACTCCCAAATCTCGAGGATCGCACCGATGCGTATACGATCGTGCTGCCTCCTCCGAATGTAACGGGAACGCTCCACATAGGACATGCGGTGATGCTTGCGATAGAAGACGCGCTAATTCGGTATCATCGCCTGCGGGGCAAGCGCGCACTTTGGCTTCCTGGGACCGATCATGCGGCGATTGCGACACAATCAAAGGTGGAGAAGATCATCTTTGAAGAGGACGGCTCAACGCGTCACGATTTAGGGCGCGAAAAATTCCTGAAGCGTGTTGAGGACTTTGCGCAAGACAGTCATGATACGATCGTGAATCAAATGAAGAAGATGGGGGCATCGGTTGACTGGAGCCGCGAAGCTTATACCCTCGATGAAAAACGAAACCTCGCAGTCCGTACCGCTTTCAAAGACATGTTCGATGACGGTCTGATTTACCGAGGTCATAGAATTGTAAATTGGGATCCAAAAGGCCAGACGGTTATCTCGGACGACGAAGTTGTGCGAAAAGAAGAGACCACAAAATTTTACTACTTCAAATACGGACCGTTTACCATTGGAACAGCACGTCCAGAAACAAAATTTGCAGATAAGGTGATTGTTGTTCATCCAGAAGACGAGAGATATACCGAGTTCGAGCACGGCCAGAAACTGGAATTGGAGTGGATAAACGGACCGATCACGGCGACCGTCATTAAAGATGAGGCGGCGGATATGGAAATGGGGTCAGGTGCAATGACGATTACGCCATGGCATAGTCTTGTCGACTTTGACCTTGCCGAAAAACACGACCTCGAGAAAGTACAAGTCATCGACAGAGAAGGCAACTTACTTCCGATCACAGGTGAGTTTGCGGGGATGCACATCAAAGAAGCGCGCGCGAAAATCGTGGCGAAACTTGAGGAGAAAGGCCTCCTCGCAAAAGTAGACGAAGCCTATGTTCATCAACTCGCAACCGCAGAGCGTTCAGGAGAAATAATTGAGCCACAAATCATGGAGCAGTGGTTCATCGACGTGAATAAAAAGTTTGCCCTGAAGCAGTCAAAGAGTAATCCGATTGAAGGACTGGACGATGGCGGCGAGTATACGCTCAAGGAAGTCATGCAACATGTGGTGCGTAACGGAAATATAGAAATTCTTCCAAATCGATTCGATAAAACATATTTTCACTGGATCGATAATCTTCGCGACTGGAATATTAGTCGCCAACTTTGGTTTGGACACCGCATCCCCGCGTGGAAGAAGGACGGGGAAACCTATGTGGGCGTTGACGCTCCAGAGGGCGAGGGGTGGGAGCAGGATCCTGACACGCTCGATACATGGTTTAGTTCAGGTCTATGGACATTCAGTACGCTCGGATGGCCCGATAAGGATGCAGAAGACCTTAAAATGTATCATCCAACAAATGTCCTCGAAACAGGATACGATATTCTCTTCTTTTGGATTGCACGAATGATTTTGATGACAACCTACCATATGGGGGAGGTTCCATTTAAGACAGCTTACCTTCATGGACTGGTGCGCGACGAGGAGGGACGCAAGATGAGTAAGTCGCTCGGAAACATTATCAACCCACTCGACACGATTACGGAATTCGGCGCAGATGCAACACGCCTTTCTCTATTGATAGGGGCATCTCCCGGAAATGATTCAAAACTCTCACTTGAAAAAATCGCAAGCTATCGAAACTTTACGAATAAGCTGTGGAATATCTCTCGGTTTGTCCTAAGCTCCGTAGAGAAGGTGGAGACGGCTCAGAAACCTGAGCCAAAAACGCTTGCAGACCGATTTATTCTCGGCCGTTTGTCCGAGGTAACGGAAAAAGTCACGAATCATTTCGAGAAGTACGAATTATCTCTACTGGGGGAAGATCTGCGCAACTTTACGTGGAACGAATTCGCGGATTGGTATTTGGAGATCGCGAAAATTCAGAAACAGGATGACGCACTCTCAGCTTCTACAGATGTGGTGCTTCTTTACGTACTCGAACGCCTCCTTATTATGTGGCACCCATTCATGCCATTCGTAACCGAGGAGATTTAC
>Ga0233428_1002419_pt1 | contig 17682 bp, 17 predicted proteins | sample SI_118_April2016_4_FD_179890 | JGI IMG/M metagenome (GOLD analysis project Ga0233428, IMG submission 179890) | Seawater microbial communities from Saanich Inlet, British Columbia, Canada - SI_118_April2016_120_MG | ecosystem: Environmental > Aquatic > Marine > Inlet | place: Canada: British... | reverse complement strand
AGAAGGTATGATTGGTAAAATGCTTAGTGGTTTTAAAACTCTTGGTAAAAAGTTTAAAGAAACAAGAGATGCAACTAATATAGGAATGTCTAATATTACCAATAGATTGCCTGGATTTGCAGAAGGTGGTCAACCAAAAGACGACGTTCTTGCAATGATTAATGCTCAAGAGAAAATTACACCTCCAGCTATTCTTGCTGCTGAACTTGAAGAACAAGAGAAACAAACAGAAACATTAGAGACATTAGAGAACCAAGGAGATAAACAATATAAGTTCTTTCAAAAATTGTTTGAACCTGTTAATGCTACTGGTGAATTTTTTCAAAAACATGGACAATCTATGGCAGAAGGATTAAAGCCTGATGATGTAGATAGAAAGAATAAAATTAAGGATAGATTAAAGGCGATTGAAGCACAAGATATTGCCGAAGAAGACGCAGAGATTCAAAAAGAACGTAATGAATTAATGCAAGAACTTGTTGATTTACAAGGAAAATCTAAACCAAAAGGTAAATGTGAATCATTTCTTGGAGGTTTAATTAGTAGTATTGGTGGTATCCTTGCTGGAGCAGGGGGATTTTTAGCTACTATGTTTGGTAAATTTCTTCCTTTTACTATGATTGGTAAAGCTATTGGAGGATTATTTACAACATTATTTTCTGGTGCTTTTTGGGGTAAGATTATTTCAGGGTTAGGATCTATGATTACCAAAGGAAAAACATTATTTAATCTTAAAAATCTTCTTTTTGTTGGTAAAACTAGTGTTATTGGTACTGTTATATTCGGAGCAATAGATATTATTATTGATGCTTTCTCTGGTTTTAGCGAAGGTGGTGCTTCTGGATTAATTAGTGGTATATTTAAAACCGGAGAGGGAGGATTTATGAGTGCTCTTAAAGGTATGGGCAAATATGCTGCTATTGGTTTTGCTGCTGGTAGTTTTATTCCTGTTATAGGTAATGTTGTTGGAGCTATTATTGGTGGAGCGTTAGGAATGATTGTTGGTTGGATTGGTGAAAATGATGAAGGCCAGAATGTAGTTCAACAATTTGGAGGATGGATATGGGATACTATTACAGCCCCTTTTAAGAAATTTTTTGATATTCTTGGAAAAGGATTAGATTGTATAGGTCTTACTGATTTTGTTGATGGTATTAAGATTGATATATGTACTTGGTTTAGAAAACCATTTGATACCCTTAAATATGCATTTAATGAATATCTAAGAAAACCATTTAATGTGTTTATGACTGGAATGGAAGTGATATGGACAGATTTTAAAAATGATATTCTTTCTTTACCTAGAGCAATTAGTGGGTGGTGGAATAATATTACTGGTAGATGGACAGATTTAATTGATTCTATTAATAACTGGTTAGGTAAAAATAAGGAAGATGATCCTAGAGGATTCTTTGAAAAAATTGCTGATGCTGTTACTGGGTTTGTTACTGGAATTTGGGATTTCTTAATGTCTCCAATTAGAGCATTATTTAGCGGAGCATCTATGTTAGGTGGATATATTAAAAAAGCTTTAATGAAAATACCTGGAGTTAAATGTTTACTTGGTAATGTTGATGAAGGAAAGTCTGATGCTGATGTAGAGAAAGATAATAAGAAAAGACAAGAAATAATTCAAAAAACTACACAAACTGATTCCAAAGAAGCATCTACAGCAAAACTTAATGCTTTGAAGCAACAAAAACGAGATGTTAGTTGGGATGTATTTGGATCAGAAAGAGCAGCAATCCAAGAGAAAATTGATAAAGAAAGAGAAAGGAATAAGACCTTAAAAGAACGAGGAGCTTTATCGATTGATGCTAAATCTCAAAAAATTAATGATCTTGGTAAACAAGCAGGAACAAAAGGTGTTGGTGTTCTTGGAAAAGAAGCATCAGATAGAGCAAAAGAACTAAGAGCTTATATTGATGATAACTTCTTTAATGGTGATGAAAAAGACGAACTTGCTAAATTAGAAGAACAAGCTAAGTTACAACGAGCAAGATTATTAGAAGAAAAACGTATACTTGAAATTCAATTGAAAAAAGATATTAGTACTCAAAAACAAGTAGAAGCTTTACAGAAACAAGCAGCAGCACAAAATAAAGAAAGAAAAGTTATTGAAGCTTTCCATAAAAAAATGGAAGATATTCAAAAAGGATTAGAAACAACTAAAATTGAATATGAGAAAGCTAAAGCTGCTGGTGACAAAGATAAGATGAAAGAGCTAGAAGCTAAAATGGCGAAAGATACAGTAACTCTTAATAAAATGATAAATGCTGCTTCTGGTGGAAAACAGGATCGTCTAAATGAATTAGACAAACAAGCAAATATTGCTGAGATTAAAAAACTTGATAAAAGATTTGCTGAAGATAAAGCCCGTTTAGAAGAAGATTTTACAGGAGATGAATTACAAAGAAAGCTTAGTAATTTAGCATTAGATTATAAGTCAGAAAGATCTAGTCTTGAAGCAGGTGGCATAAGAGGTAAACTCAAAGGCGACATGTTAAGAAAAGAGATTAGTAGAGATGTTAAGAATGTTGGTGCTAAAACTGCTGGTAAGTTCTTATCTGCTGGTGAACATATTGATGTTAGTCGTGCTTCAGGTGGAGTTGGTCAACAAGAAGCAATTCAAAGAAGAATATCTAAATTACAAGGAGATCAAAAGAATAAAAAAGGACAAGGAGCAGTTGCTGGTAGTATGTATAAAATTGCAGACGGAGCTTTTTATTCTAATGAACAAAAAGAAATTGATGACTTAAGATCATATTTGAAAACTATTGGAGGAGAGAAAGCCAAAGCTAAACCAATAGCAGATCTTATTAGATATGGAAAGGTTAAATCTGAAGGTAGCGTCAATGATATGGGAGTAGATGCACATAATCTATATGTAAAGTTTGCAGCAGCTACTACTAAAGCTAAACGTGATAAGATTTTAGAAAAGGTTAAAACTAAAGGCCCTCGTCTTCAAAAAGCTTTTTATCAATATGTAATTAAAGGCAGACAAGCTGGAGCAGAAGAAGCAAGATTTGCAGCAAAAGATGCAGCAAGAGTTGATGCAAATATACAAGACTTAGGACTTCCTACTTCATTTGGTCAAGCTCAATCTTCTGCCGAAAAAGGAATAGCTAAATTAGTCACAAAGGCAGAAACTGTTAAAAGATCTTTTAATGAAACAGATATTGGTCAGAGTGTTATGAGTAATCTTTCAGGAGCTAGTAATTTTAATTGGGGAGGAATGATTAATGATGCAGGAGCACAAGCATCTAATATGGTTTCTTCTGCTAGTGGAATGGTTTCTAGTTATACTGGAGGTAACGATTTATCTAAAATTGCTAAATCTGGAGAAAAAACTTTAATAGATTTACCAGGAAACATTGAAGAAAAATCGAAAATTGTTATAGATAAATGGAAGGCTATGAAAGGAAGTAAACCTGCGGAATGGGTTCCTGACATTAAAAGTAAAGAAGATATTATGGCATATGTTATGAGAAATGAAGGATGGGATAACAATGTTTATATGGATTCTTTAGGAAAACCAACTATTGGAGTAGGACATTTAATTAGAGCTGGTGAGAATTTTACTGGCGGTCTTACTAATGAAGAAGTTATTGCTTTATTTTATAAAGATTTCGATAAACATGCAGAAGGAACTGCTAAAACTCCTGGTTTTGCAGAAGCCAATGCTTCTGCTCAAGCAGCTATGATTGATCTTGGTTTTAATATGGGTACTGGAATTCTTACAAAGTATAAATCTTTAAAAAATAAGATTGGTGGTGGTGATTATGCATCAGCAGCAAGTCAATTGCGTGGTTGGAAATGGGCAACACAGGTTGGACCAAGACGTGTTAATCCAACTACTAATCTTCTTGCGATGGGTGGAGATAATAATGGAGGAGAACTTGTAGCTTTAGCTGAAGGAGGAACAATGGGACCTCTTAGTTTAGTTGGAGAAAAAGGACCAGAACTAAGAGTTAATCAACAAGGAACAATAATCCCATTAGATATATTTAAAGATATTCGAAAAGGTATAGCTATAATATCATCTCAAGTTGTTAATACTGTTAAAGGGAAAACTCCAAATAAACTAACTCCTACTGATCTTACTGATGGGTTTGAACAAACTACTACTATGGCACAAGGAGGAACTACTATTATTAATCCTCCTGCTCAACAATCACCAACAGTTGTTCCTGTTCCTACTCCCATGGGTCAACAACAACAAGAAGATCCTAAAAATTTTCTAGGAGGAGATGATCATTCTGATAGTATTTCATTTGCTTTAATGGATGCTACTAGTGGAGCTTTTCATAAAAATATTGAGAAACTAACTGGTTATGTTAATTCACCAACATTTGTATAATATAATATATAGCGGTGGGAGTAATCCCGCCGTTATATAAAAGGAAATAAAGAATGAAAAATATTGGTAATCCTGTAAAACTACGAAGCACAGGAGATGGTGCTACTGACCCAGGTAATGTGATTAATGCTAAGTTTAGACAATATATGAACGTAGTAGATTTAATTCCAGTTGATTGGAAATTAGATTTAAGTGGTTTTACAACAACAGCAAATAAGTATGTTACATATCTTGATTTTGATCAACAAATTGAAAAATATAAAGAAGATTGTGGGTTTTATGGTTTAACAGAACAACGAGGACTTAGATGTTGGTTAACTGGTGAAAGTATATTCCAAGAAGAGATTGGTAATGAATTTCAAGAGAATTTAATATCTCAAAAACTAAATAGTCTTAGTGATATGGTTAGATCTGTTGCTGCTTTAAAAACAGTTGTTAAGTCCGGAGGTGGAGATTTAGGAGCAGCTGCTGGTTCTTTAGGAGAAACAGGACAAGCAGCAGCAGATGCAGCAAGTGCTGCAGCAGCAGAGACACAAGAAAAACTAAATGGAGTACTTAGTCTTATGCCTAAGAATTGGCAAGGGGCTATTGGAACTAGTGGTAAGATTATTAAAGATATTATGGTTGAAGGTAAACATACAAGTCTTCCTAAGATATGGCATGCTACTAATTATAATCCTTCTCTTAGTTTGAATATTCAATTAATTAGTCCTTATGGTGATAAGAAATCTATATTAGAAAATGTTATTAAACCATTAACATATTTGTATATATTAGCGGCACCTAGAACAACAGATGGTATTACTTATGGAAAACCAAGATATGTATATATGAAAGGATATGGGGTAAGTAATATTAATTTAGGATATATAGAATCTTTAAGTATTAGTAGAGGAGGAGAGGATGTTACTTATAATAGGTGGAGACAACCCCTCAGTGTTAATATAGCTATGTCTATTAAACCAGCAGCAGATGGATTTGCTATTGTAGATCCAGAAGCAGCAATACTTGGAGGATTAGAAGAATTTAACGTTAATGACATATCTGAACCAGAAAAACTTATAAATCCAGGAAGTGCGTTTGCTACTGTTGGTACTATATTAAGTAGTTTTAGACCTATTGGGAGAGATGTTGTTGGAGCAGATGCTTCTCCTCCTTCTAATGATACAATAGCAGAAGCAGCAAAAGCATTTGAAGAAGCATTTCCAAAACCAGCAGATAATACCGAAGCAGCAGCAGCTAATAAAGAAGCTGCTGATAAAATTAAAGAAACAGCAACTAACATCACAAAAGACTTTGGGGGTAAGGTAGAAAAAGCAAAAGCAGAATTAGCAAAAGCAGAAAAAGAAACAATTAGATTAGGTAAAAGAGTAGCAACTGCGCTTGATAGACTAGCAAATTCAGCTAGTGGTTCTTCTCAAGAACACTTATATGAAAAATCTTTAGATAAATTAGAGAAATTAAGTTTAGCAAACGCAGCTAAGGTTACACAACTAGGGAATATTATTAATAATGGCTGATTCTAAATATTCTAAACACATACCTCATTTATTAAATATGCATAACTCTGTAATTTTATATAATGAAGTAATTGAAACTATTACTAATTTATATAATGATGTTAATTCTAAGAAAATATCATTTTTAAATCAAACAGAAATTACAGAAAATTATTATAAATTACAAGAGAGAGTACCATTAGATTCTTTAGGAACATTGACATATAATAATGTAGGTAATTATGAAGGATTTAATAATATTAATGTGTTAAGTGTTATTAGAGATCCAGAAGAAGTATTAGATTATATTGAAGATTATTATGGTTATATTCTTACTAATTTAAAAAATATTAGACTTGATGTAACTAAAGATTTAAATACTTATCAAAGATCTAATAGAGTGTATTTTAATTTTAATCATGATGATTTAATTAGTATGAATAATAATAATCTATTTAAATATTTTTTTCAATTTGAACCATATAGTGTATTAGAAGATAGTGAACAATCAATTCTTTCTTCTTTTTTCTTATATCAAATTGTTCAACCAATATATACTAATATATTAAAAAAAGTAAGTACAAGTTATCAATATGAATGTTACACTACTAGTGATGTTGGCGATATTAATATCGAAGACGATGAATTAAATATTATAAGTGACGATGTTTATTCTGAATTTGATGATTATGTTACAAATGATTTAGAAAATATTAGTGAAAAATTTGCAGAATATATTATTAATGATATTTTTATATTAACTACACCAAGCGAACCGTTTACAGAAGACTTAAATTTATTGCTTCAAAATACAATATTAAAAATTAAAGATCTTTTTAGAGAATTTAATTATATAGGAGAGTCATTTCAACAAAAAATATCATTCAACGCAATGAATACTTTTGTTAATCATATAGCATCACAAGATGTTTTTAATAGAGAATATTATATAACAATTAGTCAAGAAGACGGACTTATTTTTGATGAAAATTATATTAATGATAAACTTAGTGAATTGATTAGTACTAAACAAAACGCAAATCTTGTGAGTTTAGAATTCATTAGTTATCAGTTTAAAGATTATCCGCTATATTATTTAAACTCTAAACCAATTATTTATAATAATTATCTTAATGATATTTTACAGGATCCTGATTTCATTGCTTCTACTACTGATTTCTTTTCTATAAACGAAGGAGATTCTGAACATATTCCTAATATTGATAATTGGTTAACTAGTATTAATATTAGCGTTCCTGATATGATTACTCATTTAGCTAGTATAGATATTCAAACAGAGTTTATAGAGTCAAAAGCATTGGAATATAATTTTAACAAGTTTTTTATTGAAGTATTTTTAGCCTTTTTTGAAAGTGATTTATTTCAGGAATTGTTAGTTGTTGATTTAATTAATAATCTAAAAGAAATTAGTGATTATGTTCCGGAGTATAGAAACTTAATAATAAATAATGTAGGAAGAATAAAATCATACTTTAAGGTTTTTATTATAACAGAAATAATTGAAGGAAATCTTTTTAATGGTTTATTTAGTGAGTTTCAAAATGCTTTTAATGAAGTAGATGATGAGTTTAATGTAACGAATATTGAAGCGATTGTTAATAGTTTTGATAATCCAACAGATGGAACAAAGAAGATATACTTAAAGTACGCTAGAGGAATTTTATATTCTTCCTCTATTGCAACCGTTTTGAATAATATTTTAGACGATTATAGAATGTAATGTTTACCAAATTAATGAAAAGGAGATTAATTTTATGAGTAGTATTCTTGATAGAATTAAAGAGAGACAACAAGTTAGTACCGAAAGTATAACAATTGATCAGTATCTAGATCTTTGTAAAACGGACGTAAAAGCTTATGCTAGTCCTCATCAAAGATTACTAGAAGCGATTGGAGAACCAACGATTATAGATACAAGCAAAGATCCGAAGTTAGCTAGAATCTTTCAAAATAAAATTATCAAAACATATGAATCTTTTAGTGGTTTCTATGGAATGGAGAACACTATTGAGCAAATAGTAAATTATTTAAAAGCGGCTAGCCAAGGACTAGAAGAAAGAAATCAAATTTTATATCTTCTTGGTCCTGTTGGTGGCGGTAAAAGTAGTCTTGCTGAACGAGTTAAACTTCTTATGGAGAAGAATAGTTTTTATGCAATTAAAGATTGTCCTGTTAATTGTAGTCCTTTAAATTTATTCGATCCAGATTTAGATGGAGATCTTTTAGAAAAAGAATATGATATTTCAAGAAGAAATCTTAAGTTTCCTCTTTGTCCTTCTTGTTTAAAAAAGATGGAAGAATCTGAAAAAGGAGCGTCTGTATTTGAAGTAATTAAAATAAAACCAAATAGACTCACACAAACAGCTATTGCTAAAACAGAACCTGCTGATGAATCTACTCAAGATATTAGTACTCTTGTTGGTAAAGTGGATGTTAGAAAATTAGCTAAATACCCTCAAAGTGATCCAAGAAGTTATGATTTCTGTGGAGGATTAAATAAAGCTAATAGAGGATGTCTTGATTTTGTTGAAATGTTTAAAGCGCCAATTAAAACTCTTAATCCATTACTTACTGCTACCCAAGAAGGTAACTATATGAGTACTGAAGGATTTAGTGCTATTCCTTGGGACGGTATTATTGTTGCTCATAGTAATGAGAGTGAGTGGGATACATTTAGAAATGATAAAAAGAATGAGGCATTTTTAGATCGTGTATGTCTTGTCCGTGTTCCTTATAGTCTTGTTAAAAGTGATGTTGTTAAAATTCTAGAAAAATTAATTAGAGGTTCTGATCTAGAAGATAAACCATGTGCTCCTCATACTATTGATATGCTTGCTGATTTTATCGTTCTTACTTGTATGGAAGAACCTGAAAATAGTGATAGTTATACAAAATTAAAAGTATATAATGGTGAGACCTTAAAAGATACAGACCCAAATGCTAAATCTATTTCTGAATATAGGGAAGACGCTGGTATTGATGAAGGTATGACCGGAATGAGTACTAGATTCGCTTTTAAAGTTTTGAGTGCTACATATAATATGGATGATGAAGAAGTAAGTGCTAATCCTGTATATTTAATGCAATGTCTTTTAACTGCTATTGTTAAAGAGAAATTTAGCGAAGAAAAAGAAGGTAAATATATTAATTATATTAGAGAATATTTACAAAGTCAATATGTTAAATATCTTAAGAAAGAATTACAAACAGCTTATCTTGAATCTTATTCTGATTATGGTCAAAATTTATTTGATAGATATTTTGTATATGCTGATAACTGGACAAGAGATGAAGATTTTAGAGATCCAGAAACAGGTATTCGTTTTGATAGAGAAGCTTTAAATAAAGAACTTGAAAAAATTGAAAAGACTGCTGAAATTGTGAATCCTAAAGATTTCAGAAACGAAACTGTTAATTATATTAATAGATATAGAGCTAATCATGAAGGTGAATTTCCAAAGTGGAATTCTTATGAAAAAATGAAGGAAGTTATTGAAGCAAGAATGTTTAGTAAGACAGAAGAACTTCTACCTATAATTAGTTTTGGAACTAAGAAATCTAAAGATGAAGAAAAGAAACATCAGGACTTTGTAGAAAGAATGCTTGCGAGAGGATATACACTTAAAACAACTAAAATTTTAGTAAAACACTATCACCAAGTTGCGAAATCTAGTTAACCTAACAAGGAGGTTGTATGTCCACTATCATAGATAGAAGAAAAAACGGTGGCGGAAAGTCTTCTCCTAATAGAAAAAGATTTATAGGTAGAATAAGAGAGCAAATTAAAAAAGCTATACCTAAAATTATGGATAAAGGCTCTGTTAAAGATTTTTCTAAAAAAGGAACTGTTCCTATTCCAGTTAAAGGTATTAATGAACCTAGATTAAGAAATGATCCTAAGATTGGTAAACGAGATAGAATTATTCCAGGAAATGACAAATACTATCCAGGAGATACTCACCCAAAACCAGAAGAAGGGGGAGGAGGACAAGGAGAAGGTGGTGGAGATGATTCACCAATTAGTGAAGACGAGTTTGTTGTAGAGATTAGCATGGAAGAATTTATGGATGTGTTTTTTGAAGATTTAGAACTTCCTAATATGACTAAACGATCAACTCAACCAAGTGAAGAAGAGTTTAAATTACAATTTGCTGGACAAACTAGAACAGGGGTTCCTCCTCGTTTAAATGTAGTTAAAACTTTTAAAAATAGCATTGGTAGAAACATTGGAATTCAAGCATTTATTGAATCTGAAATTAAAGAACTCGAAAAGAAATGCGAAGATGAAGATTGTCCTGAAAAGATCAAACTAATGCTCGCAGAATTAGAAGAACTTAGAGGATTAGAAATACCATTTATTGATGATATTGATCTTAGATACGATCATTATAAATTAGAACCACAACCAATAACATCTGCTGTTGTATTTTGTATTATGGATGTTTCTGGTAGTATGGGATTTGAAGAAAAAGATATAGCTAAAAGATTTTTTGTATTATTGTATTATTTTTTATCTAGACAATACAAACATACAGATATAGTATTTATTAGACATCATCATGATGCTAAAGAAGTTAATCAAAAAGAATTTTTTGAATCTAGAGAGAATGGAGGAACTGTTGTTTCTCCTGCTCTTGAATTAATGAGAAAGATTATTGATGAACGATATCCCCCAGATCAATGGAATATTTATGGATGTCAAGCTTCTGATGGAGATAACTTTGCACATGATTATAATAATAGTTATCAAGTATTGACACAAAAGATTATGCCAATAACTCAATATTTTGCATATATCCAAATTGGAAGTGGTATGAATAATACTTATTTTGGTAATAATTTATGGAATGAATATAAGAAAGTAGCTGAAATGTTTCCTAATTTTCAAGTTAAAGCCATTAAACAAGTAAATCAAATAGAAGCAGTATTTAGAGAATTCTTTAAGAAAGGAGGACCAGAAAAATAATGAAAAAAGCATCTAAACCTCTTAAACAGGGCCCTGCTTGGACATTTGATGATCTTACTGAATACGAAAAAGTAATTGAAGAAGTAGCAGTAGAAGAATTTGGTTTAGATTTCTATCCTAATCAATTAGAGATTGTTACTTCCGAACAAATGATTGATGCATATGCTTCTACGGGATTACCTATAACTTATAATCATTGGAGATATGGTAAGTATCATAGTTATCAGAGTAACAGTTATAAACAAGGTAAATCTGGACTTGCTTATGAGATGGTAATTAACAGTGATCCTTGTATTTCTTATTTAATGGAAAATAATAATTTATGTACACAAGCATTAGTTATAGCACATGCGGCAATGGGTCATAATGCATTCTTTAAAGGTAATTTTCTTTTTAAAGAATGGACTCAACCAGATGCTATTGTAGATTACTGTCTTTTTGCAAGAGATTATATTGCTAAGTGTGAAAAGAAATATGGTTATGAAGAAGTTGAAAAAATTCTTGATGCTTGTCATTCTCTTGAAGGACATGGTGTAGATAAATATAAACGTCCACCACCACTGTCTAGAAAAAAAGAAATAGAACAACAAGAAAAAAGAATTGAAGAAGACCAAAAACATATTTATGAGTTCTGGAAAACTCTTCCAATTAAAGAAGAATCAACTATCGAAGAAGGACCAGAAGAGTGTTGTTTTCCAAGTGAACCACAAGAAAATATTCTTTATTTCTTAGAAAAAAACAGTCCTGTTCTTAAACCTTGGCAAAGAGAAATTGTTAGAATTGTTCGTAAATTTTCTCAATACTTTTATCCACAAGGACAGACTAAAGTATCTAATGAAGGATTCGCAACATTTATGCATTATGAAATTATCTATAAGATGTTTGATTTAGGATATCTTGAAGATGGATTTATGCAGAACTTTAATGAACTTCATACTGGAGTAGTTGCTCAATTTCAATATCATACTATTAATCCTTATTATTTAGGATTTAATATGTATCAGGAGATTAAGAGAATTTGTAGTGAGCCGACTGCTGAAGATAAGGAATGGTTTCCTACAATTGTTGATACTGATTGGAAAAAAGAAGTTATTTTTGCAATGCAGAACTTTAAAGATGAATCATTTATTAGACAATATCTATCTCCTGAATTAATTCGTAAGATGAGACTTTTTAATGTTCATGATGATTCAGAATTAGATGAATATTCAATTACTCATATTTCTAATGATGATGGATATAAGGAAATTAGGAAAGCTCTATCAAGAGAATATAATAGAGCTTATCAAATTCCAGATATTCAAGTAACAAAAGCAAATATAAAAACAGATAGGAAATTAACACTTACATATTATCCTATCAACGATATCCCAATAGAGGCTAATGATTTAGCAGCAACAGAAGATTATTTAGATCTTCTTTGGGGATTTGATACGAAAATTGTGGAAGAAAAAAAGAAGAAATAAAATATTAAAGGGTCGGGACTGACAGTTCCGACCCTATTTATAAAAAGATATTTAGACGAGAAATAAGATATGAATATAATAAGATTACCAAAAAAGTTTGATTATAGTTTTAGAGATGAGATCTATAAAAATATAGGGAAATCCAATATAGTATTAGATTTTAAAAGAACTATATATATGGATAGCACTGCTCTTGGATTAATGTTAATGCTTAATTCTAAACGAGATTCTATTAAAATTAAATTAATAAATGTTAATAATAAAGTTTGGCCGATATTAAAGATGGCGAACTTTGATATGCTTTTTAAAATTGAAGGAATGTGATGCAACAATCAACAGGATTACCAGAAAGTGAAGTTTTAAAATTAGGATATACTATAGATGAGTTTAAGAACTTAGGAAACTTTCCAGATACTATCGAAGAGTTTAGAGAGCATCCATTACAAATGGTTAATACTGTTTCTAAGGTTAGAGGAGAGTTTTTTCTTGAAGGAAGAAGAGTTGTTGTAAAAAAAGGTTCTAATTTAGTTATGCCACTTAATGATTTTATGAAAATATATAATGCCAGCCATGGTAATGTTATTATGGGGAGTAGTCTTCTTAAAGATAATCTTAAGTTATATAATGGAGAGAATTTAGATAATAAGAAATTATTAGTCTGGACGTTTGGATTAGGTTGGGGAGATATTTTATTTGTACAAGCTATATTAAGACATCTTAAAAATAGATATCCAACATGTAAAATTAAATGGGCACTTCCTCAAAAATATCATACATTTGTAAAAAACTTTGATATGATTGATAGTGTTGTTCCTACTCCATTTGAATCTAAACATATTATGAGACACAGTTATCATATGCATTTTGATGCTTTGGTTAGTGGATTCTCTCAAGGTAAGACTAAAAACTGTTATGATTTAATGGCAGAATTTATAGGTTTAGATATTCCTAAAGAAGAATTAAATCCTAAGATTCCTATTCCTATTTCTAATATGAAATATATTAAAAAAGAAATTAGAAAATTAGAACTAGATACTAAACCATTTATAGTAATACACCTTAAAACATCCACACCTAGAAGAAATCCTAGTATGGAATTTAAGAATAATATTATTGACGCTTTAATAACAGATTACAATATAGTATTTATAGATTCCGCCGATCAAAAGAATGAGATAAATAAACTAATAAATGGAAGAAGTAATTGTTATAATCTTTGCGAAGTATCTAGAAATATGACAGACGTTCTTGCTATTCTTAATCTTGCTAGAATAGTAGTTAGTGTAGATACAAGTATTATACATATGGCTACTGCTGTTGGAACTCCAACTTATGGTCTGTATGGACCATTTAACGGAGAACTTCGAGTTAGTACTTATAATAATTGTAAATGGGTTAATGGTACTTGTGATATAAGTCCATGTCTTGTTCATAGTAGTGATGTTTGTGAACATGGTTTTCCTATATGTTATGATAGTATTGATATTCAACGAGCTATCAAAGAAATAAAAACCCTCATTTAAGAGGGTGCATAATTAGATTGGTCTAGAATAATAAGATCATCATCAACATCTTTATTTTTTATTATTTCGAAATCAACTTCATCAATATAATCTATTAGTCCATCAAGACCTTTTATTCCAACATCTAGTTCTGGATCATAGTTTTTTAGAAGTTCAATTAATTGTCTAACATTAACTGCCATTTTTCTTCTCCTCATTAATCATATTTTGACGACAATAGGCTTCACATTGTCGTAGACGACGAACAGTCATTTTTAATATTCTATACATCATACTTGGATCAGTGCTTATTTGTTTAACTAATAGAGTTCTTTCAATTTTAATTAATCTTGACTCACCAATAGAAATAGCCGTAGCTCCTCTTACTCCTGGTTCAAATATACAAGATATTCCAATTGCATCATCACTACCAAGAACTGCTTTTGATACTCCATTAATACTTAGTTCAACATGACCTTCTTGTATAAGAAGAACGTTATCTGCAGCATCCCCTTCTTTAAATATTATTTCTTTATCTTTATATATGGTTCCAAGTTTTCTTGTTTTAAAGAAACTCATTTTTATTCCTTTTTAGTAGTTATTAATAGTGTAGTTATATCTATATTAAATTAGATTTAAAATATATGTAGTATCTCTTTAATAGGAGGAAAATATGAATTGTTGGGAATATACAAAATGTGGTAGAGAACCAGGAGGAGTAAATCAAGAAGAACTTGGTACTTGTCCTGCTTCTGTATATGAAAGTAGTAATGGAGAGAATAAAGGTTTAAATGCAGGAAGAATATGTTGGTCTATTGAAAAGACTCCATGTAAAGGACCAGATAATGATTTTGGTAATTGTTTAAGATGTGATTTTTATAAGATTGTAAGAGAAGAAGAGATTAATACCTTTAAATTATTTAATGGGAACAAAAGAGTTAAATATAATAAAGGAATTATTAATATAGAAGTTGGGGATATTTTATGTTATGGAACTATTGCTAGTTTTGAAAGAAAATTTATAGATGCTTTAGTAGAAAATAAGAAATTAAAAATACAATTAGATTTTAAAGATACAACAAGGTTAGATTCTAATGCTCTTGGTATGCTCTTAGTATTAAGATCACAAGTAGCAAATAGAGAAGGATCTTGTATTTGTCTTGCTAATATTAGTGATGATATTATGAAGATTATTAATAGACATAATTTTGGAAGGTTATTTAAGGTAGGGTTATGCTCATAGAATTAATTTATTTTATTTTGATTAGTTTTGGAATAACCAAAGTATTAGTATGGGGATCTATATTAAATAAAATAAGACCAGATATACCACCATTTAACTGTGCAATGTGTATGGGTTGGTGGATAGGATTAGGACTATTTATTATTAGTCCTTATACATTATTATTTAGTTTCCAATATAATATTATTAATGCTATAATGATGGCATTTTTAAGTAGTGGAACAAGTTATATATTAGATAACATAATAGATGATAAAGGAATTAGAATTGAATATAGCAATACCACAAATAAAGACGATTAGATGGTTTTTACCAGTAGTTAGACTCTGCGGTAGAGGTTGTCGAACGAAGCGGTTTAACACCGCATAAAAATATCCCGTAGCTTTAATTAGCTACGGGGGTTTATTTTTGAAATATAAGGAACTAAATATGAATTATTTTAGAAATTTAGGATGGAGAGTTTTTAATGTAGGAATATTTTGCATTTCTGTATTATTGGTCCATTTACATTTTGGTATTATAGGTAGTTGTATATTTTGCGGATTTGTAATACTACTTACTAACTATCCTATGTGGTTTACAGAACAATTCCAAATAATTATAATTAAAAAAATAATATACTTAAAACTTTGGTTAACAGGAAAATTATGAATACGTATTGTAAAAAATTACAATCTAAGATTATTAATATTAAACACTTAATACTTTATAATCTTAAAGAATCAAAAGATTTTAAAAGTAGTGCGCCATTTTTGGTATTATTTGATTATTTTCCAAGAATTAAAGATGTTAAAAAAATAGAGAGTTGTGAAAATTGTAAATATCCTAATTGTGAAAAAGGAAGAGCATTAGAATATACTATTAATGTATTAGAAAATAGAGAATTAAATGAAGACGATTTATTATATTTGAAAGCCGAATTAATTAAATAAAATTTACTTGTCATCACGACAGTAGACTAGCTTTATTTTTTAGCCATATGATATAGAGCTTTGTTTTTAACATTCCAATTTTGAAGAATAGCTTGGTGATCAAATCCTGTTATACAAACAGATTCATATAAATCAGTACCGGGGATATTACTATTATTGATTATATCTCTTTCTTGGATACATTCAATAATACTATCAAATACTTTTATGCTCTTTTCTGGAACAGTAGTTCCAATTGGTGTTACTATAAGATACATTATTATTGTTAATTTTGCAAACATATATAGTCTCCAGTTATAGTCATAGGACTATTAAATATCTATATGAAATAAGGAAAAATAAATGAACCCTAATCTATTTTATATTATAAATAGTGAACCTAAACAAGGAACGGAGGGTTCTACTATTAGAAGGAAACACGCACAAGATTTATTAGTATGTTATCCTTTTAATCAAGATAATTTAAAAAGAGTAATAGAAAAAGCAATTAAACCTATATATGTAAGTTTGTATGAGATTCCAGTAAATGTGGATTATAAACATACAGTAGAAGATCCACATGGATTACTTATTACACAACTATATCTAGATGACAGTATTAGATATTTTCTTATAAAGGATGAAGATGAACATACTTAAATATACAAATCAATTAATTAATGAAGGATATATATTCAGTGATAAAACTATCAGTATAGATCTAGATAAGTTTGAATCCGGTAGTATGAATAAATTATTTATTGTTGGATTAAGTGGTTCTGGTAAAACTACACTTGGAATACATTTAGGGAAAGTATATAATGCTGAATATTTTGATACTGATGATATTCCTGGAGAAAGTGATGAGAAAAGACTTAAAATTTTAAAAGAGATTATTAATAGAAAAGACAGAACTATTATCGGAGGAGCATTAATTATTAAATCTCATTCTAGAAATTATATTTCTTCTGAAATACTAATGAATACTCCTGTAATATTCCTTGGTAAATCGTCTTTAAAATCTACATTAGATGCTCTTATTAGGAATGTTAAAGATAGTAGAGATGGAGTAAATAAAGGCATATTTAGAAAATTAAAAGTAAATATTAAAAAATTACAACCAATGTTAGATAGATTTAAAGAAGCTAGAATTAAAATTGGAGGTAATGTTCAAGAACTTAAGGTGCCACGATTATGAGCGTTTTAGATTATACTAATCAACTAATCAATGAAGGATTGATTTTTAGTGACAAAACTATTAGTATTGGTTTAGACGAATTTGAATCTGGTAAGAAAGATAAACTATTCGTAATGGGTCTTTCTGGAACTGGTAAAACTACTCTTGGTAAACATCTTGCTAAAAAATATAATGTTAAGTTTATTGATCTAGATTACTTTAAAGGTAATTCTAACACATTAATAACTTCTCCTGAAAGACAAGTTATTGTGGGTATTGGAGGAAGAGACTCGTTATTAAATTCTCCAATTATCTTTCTTGGAAAAGCATTTCTTAAATCAATAATAGATGCTACTATAAGAGATAAAAAACTTAGTAGAATTAAACATAAATTCATAAAGAATTATGGAAGAATTGCTAGTTTTAATAAATTTAAAGAAGAAAGACTTAAAGCTGGTGGAGATGTACAAGAATTTAAGGTGCCAAAGTTATGAGTATATTAAGCTATACGATCAACCTAATTGAAGAGCTAGAATT
>Ga0233428_1002400_pt1 | contig 17816 bp, 9 predicted proteins | sample SI_118_April2016_4_FD_179890 | JGI IMG/M metagenome (GOLD analysis project Ga0233428, IMG submission 179890) | Seawater microbial communities from Saanich Inlet, British Columbia, Canada - SI_118_April2016_120_MG | ecosystem: Environmental > Aquatic > Marine > Inlet | place: Canada: British... | reverse complement strand
ATCGCTTCGATCGCGTCGGAGCAGATCAACTCCACACCTTCACCTTGACCGGCTGGCCTATCGTCCGTGAGGCGGACATCACCTTCGATGATGGGTCGGTCGCGACGCTTGCCGACGTCGGCCCGGGGCCGAATCGTGTTCTGTTCGCACCCCGTGATGCCCTGTTCCCTTTCATTGGCGAGGTAATCGAGTGGATCATCATCGATCCACTCGACTTTGGCTCCAATGGCGAGCCTCCACCACAACCGACGGAGTTCTTTGGCGAGTATTCGAACTTTGGTGTCCTTGATGTCATCGATCCCATCAAAGGCATCGGTCTTGATCGCTTAAGAATTGTCGTCGGTGGCGACATATCCGATCCGGATGGGAATCTGTATTCCCTCGACGAACTGAATGACGGTGAAGGCCTGTTTGTCGAAGGTCAAGTGAATGCCACGCGCGATGTGTTCTTTGCTCATACACTGCTGCGGAATGCCAATCACCTCCCAGATACGCAGACCTCGACATGGGGTACCGTCCGTGGCGTGGAGGGAGACGACATCTTCATAGGCGACGGCGTTCGCGTGCTGCTTGATGACGTCGAATTCATCAATGGTTCTACAGGGGAGATTCTGAGTCTCGACGATCTACAGTTGGGTGATTTCGTCGAAGCCACAGTAGTTCAAACGGATGTCGGCGACTACGTCAGTCGAGTTGTTGTAAATCCAGAGACTGAGTTTGCTGAAGAAGGTCCCATCCACACGCAAGATGTGGACGTCGCCTGGGTTGAAAACGATGTCACCGTGTGGACACGTGGCCCCGACTTCGACATCTCCACGGCCGATGTCGTGGGTGTAGATGGCGCACCCGTCGATGCCGCTGGGATCGACTATGCTACGCCCCTGGCAATTCACGTAGATCCCACCGTCGAGACACCGCAGTTGTTTGCCACTTTCGTCGAAGTACTCGAACCGGGGGTCTATCCCGAGGGCGAGAACGTCTGGTTTCAACATTGGGACGGTCTGACAGATGACATCCTGCGAACGTTGGAACCTTTCCCACGCAATCTCGCCGCAGATGCAACAGTGATCTTCAACGACGACGCACCGGGGACGGTGGCCGACATTCACGGTCCATTGCGGTTGACGATTCTTGGGCCGTCCGACAGGGAGACTGTGCTGCGCAATGAAGTGATCGTCGATGTCCTGCTCGATCCGGTCGACTTCGGTGAAGGCAGCGAGGGAGGCGAAAAGGGCCCACCACCGCAACCCACAGAATACTTCGGTGAATGGTCAGGCATCGCCAGTCTCGACATCATCGACCCCATCAAGGGCATCGGCTTTGGCCGGGCCAGAGTCGTCGTCGAGGGTGACATCGTCGACCCTGCGGGCAATCTGTTGAGTCTCGATGATCTGCAAGCGGCAGATGGTGTGTTGATTCGTGGCGACAGAGCCAGCGACGAAGATGTCATCTATGCACGCAAGATCTTCGTCCATCCTGACGGTGTGGAAGACACGCAGGACTCCTACGGCGGCACGGTACGCGAAGTGCTCGATGGCGAGATCATCATCGGCGACTGGGTGCGCCCTCTACTCGATGACATCGAAATCGCCGATGGGCAAACAGGAGAGTTGCTCAGTCTCGATGATCTGCAACCCGGAGCGATCGTGGACTACGTCATCGCTCATACGGATCTGGGTGACTATCTCGCCGCATTCGTCGTCAATCCGACGGATGTGGGAAACCTCGAACCTGAATTTCTGTATGAGGACACACAGTTAGCCTTCATCGATGGCGAGAATCTCGTATGGACCTATGGACCCGACTTCGAGATAGGAGAAACGGAGTTCTTCGACGCCGCCGGTGAGCCCATCGATCCGACGACCATCGACTATGCAGCGCCTTTGGCGATTCTCGTGGATCCCGAGGCAGCCAGTGATCAGTTACGGGCAACGCGGGTCGAAGTACTCGAACCAGGGCAGCAATTAGCAGATCCAGAGATCTGGTGGATGCAGAATTTTGATGGCTACGACAATGGTGTGCTGCGGACCCTCAACCCTTACCCCCTGGCGCTGACACGTGACGCAGACGTCATCTTTGCCAATGGCGAGCCGGCGACACGAGACGATATCCCAGGTGGGCCTGTACGCTTGACGATCAAGCGACCTCCCGTCTGGGAAGTCATCTTGTGGCGAGATGTCATCGTCGGCGTCGAGATTGATCCAGCAGACTTCGGCACCGGCAGTGGTGACGGCGGTGAAACCTCAGAGCCCACCGAATTCTTCGGCGAGTGGGATGGTGTCGCCAGCATCGACTACATCGACCCGGAGGCGAGAGATGTCGGATTCGGTCGAATCCAATTGATCGTGGAAGGGGAGATCTTCGGCGCCGATGGCGAACCGATGACCGTTGACCGACTCAACGTTGATGATGCGATCTATGTGGAGGCGCAGCCATCGATTGATCCGGAAGTGTTCTATGCCAGTGTGATCCATGTCGATCCAGACTTCGAGATCATCACCGACGATGGCACATTCCATGCCTTTGTGCGGTCCGTGGAGGACGGCTCCCTGTATGTGGGTGATCTCATCCGCCCGCTTTTGTCTGATGCCGAACTCTATGACGCCGTAACTGATGATGCCTTCCCATTGAGCGATCTGCGACAGGGCGACATCGTCGAGTATTCAATCGCCCACACGGATGTAGGCGATTTTGTCTCCTATATCGGCCGCGGTCCGGATATCGAATTTCCTGCGGACGGCTGGGATGCCGATGTCGACCTGGCCTTCCTCGACGAGGACGGGTTTGTCTGGCTCGCGGGGGCTACGTACGAACTGGCATCTCTCGTGGATGTGTTCGACCTCGAGGGCAATCGCGTCGGACAATCGCTGCTTGAGGCGGGTACGTGGATCGGCGTTTTCAATGATCCAGACAATCCCAATGTGGCGACACGCATCGAAATGGTGGAGGAAAACGTCTTCCCAGACGAACCCGACGCACAAATCTGGCGCTTCGACCGCATCGAAGACGGTGAGCTGTACACATTCGATGCCTTCCTTCGACCTCTGGTTCGTGAAGTCGATCTGAGTTTCGCGGACGGCTCGCAGGCTACGATAGATGATCTTGTGGCAGGACCGATTCACCTATCTGTCCTGCATCCACGCCGCGACTTCCCTCCCATCGGCGATGTAATCGATGCGATCGTGATTGGCGGAATCGATAGCGAACCACTACTCGACATCGAGCAGTTCCTCTCGGAAGGCGAGGATTTTGACGACAGTGGCGATGTGGATGAGGCGGACTACCAGGTTTACCTGTGGCTGGCGGGTCCTGATGCTGAAGACATCAACGGTGACGGTGTGAGTGGCTACATCGACTTCGAGGCATGGCTGTTAGGTGCTGGTACGGGCACAGATGGCGAACTTGCCGATAGCCCGATCACGATCGATTTCGATCCCGAGGAAGGTGATCAGCAGGTTCACCTTGCGCGCAATGCAAGACCGGGACGCGAGTACGAACTGCAACTCCATCTCATCGACGGACCCGCGATTCAGGGTTGGAGCGTAACGATCCAATACGATCCGACGCAGCTACAATTCGTATCCAGAAGTTTTGGCGTCAGCGATTTCATCCCTGGTGGTCTGCCTCTGGTTCGTGTCGGTGCGGGTGAACTGGGCGTCGGCACGTCCATCCTGCTCGGCGACAGCGCCGGTGAAGGGGCAGCATGGGTCGGCACGTTGCGTTTTGTCACCCTTGAGGAATTCAGCGGCGAGACGGCGATCGAGATTGTTCGTTATGGTTTTCGCCCCGTTGATGGGGAGCAGTTGTTCCTCGCTGTGAGTTCCACTGCGACCATCAGTGACGAAGTGACTGGAGATCTGGCGGCTGACTTCGACGGCGACGGTGTCGTCGACTTTCCCGATTTCTTCCTCTTTGCCGCGGCATTCTGGACTGAGAATGAGACCTACGACCTGAATGGCGATGGTTTCATCAACTTCTCAGATTTCTTCCTGTTTTCCGATGCTTTCGGCCAGCAACTGCCAGCATTCAAGCTCCTGGCTCTGGCGCAGGAGATGATTGGCTTACCGAAGGAAGCTGAGCTGAATGCCAACTTCCCGAACCCCTTCAACGCCAGCACAACGATCCCCCTGCTGTTGCCACAACCTGGACATGTGGATCTGGAGATCTATGACGTACTCGGACAGCGTGTCAGGCATCTGGTCAGTGAGACGCTCGCAGCGGGGGTCCATCATCGGGTCTGGGACGGACGCGATGAGATGGGACGTTATGTCGCGGGGGGTGTGTATTTCGCCCGTCTCGTAACGACACCTCACTTCGGTGAGGGTCGCGTGCGCGTCCGCAAGCTCATGCTGACCGAGTAGCCTCCCCCCTTTGAGCGTCGACGGTGGCCCTTCACTCAGCCATCGTCGACGCCAAGGAACGACACCCATGGGTAGCTTCCCCCTCCTCTTCGCAGGTGCACTGGTCTTCGTCGTTGGCATCTTGCGCCCGGCGCCAATCCATGCGACACCTGCAGCGACGTCCGAGCCAACAGACTCGCTCCCTGCCGACTCGTATCTCACTCTCGTGATTGGGGCCCCGGAGGCTCGGCGGCAAGCGTTGGCGCAGATCGATTCTCAGTGGCAGCCCTATGCCACGGCTCTGTTGCTGGAAACGATGCGCCTGGCGCGCGACCCCAGGTTACCAGGACAGATTGTGAAGCTTCTTGAGAAACACACGGCGCAGAACTTTGGCTTTGAGGTGGAGGCCTGGTGGCAGTGGGTGTGGACCCACAAGACCGAACTGCCTCCGGCCTACGCGCAGATGAAGAGCCGCCTCTACTCCGTCATCGATCATCGTTTCCGTCGATATTTCAACGCTCGATGGCTGCCGTCTGCCCGCATCCGCCTTGATGAAGTTCGTTGGGGTGGTGTCGAACAGGACGGTATCCCCCCCCTTCGTGATCCATCGATGACGACGGCGGCCGATGCGAATCGATGGCTTGATGAAGAGGATGTGGTGTTTGGTCTGGTTCACAATGGCGAGGCACGCGCTTATCCACAACGGATCCTGGCGTGGCACGAATTGTTCACCGATACGATCGCCGAGGAACCCATTGCGGGTGTGTACTGCACTCTGTGTGGTACGATGATCGTCTACGGAACTCGCGTAGACAGCGTCGGACACCTGCTGGGAACCAGTGGCTTCCTCTTTCGTTCGAACAAACTGATGTACGACGCGCAGACCCAATCCCTGTGGAGCACATTGTGGGGCGAACCTGTGTTCGGCCCACTCGCTGACAGTGGCATCCGCTTGCCACGATATCCTGTGGTCACCACCACGTGGTCAGCCTGGCGCGAGCGCCATCCGCAGACACAGGTCCTCTCCCTGCAGACGGGTCACAGTCGGGACTATGGTGAAGGTGTTGCCTACCGGGAATACTTCGATACAGAGGATCTGATGTTCCAGATTCCTCAACACGACAAGCGGCTGCGCAACAAGGACGAGATCCTCGGATTGCTGTCGGCGGATGGCCAACCCCTGGCGATTGCCGATCGCTATCTGCGCAAAAACCCTGTCCTGCATGAACACCTGGGTCAGATGCCGATCGTCATTGTCACCGACGCATCTGGCGCGCATCGTGTGTATGCCGCCGGTGCAACGACATTCGACCGTCTTGATGAAGACCGTCTGCTGGACACGGATGGACGCGCCTGGCGGCTCGAGGAGGACGCCCTCTACCTGAAAGGTGAAGAGCCGTTGCCACGACTCCCGGCACACCGCGCCTTCTGGTTCGGGTGGTATTCAGCTTTCGCGCATACACGACTGGTGCACTGACTCAAGGCCATCGCCTCCCCAGTAGATCTACTTGTCGTGCTCGACCTCGTCTACGTGAGCCACGTCGTCGGCGCTCACGTGGCCGACAACGCGTCCATCATCGAGCATATTCTCTTCCTTTTCTTCCAGCCGCTGGAACAGACGTTTCAGATCGATCGTCCCACCGATAGAGAACCAGACAGTCGATACGACGGCGATGATTCCGGGCACAACGAGGTTGTAGATCTTGAACCATTCCGCCCACCATGTATCGGGCCAGGGAGTGATCGCATTCCAGATGGTCAGCACGACGAAGCTGCCAAAACCCCAGAGCATGGAATAGAGAAAGACGGACCAGGCGAGCACACGATCACCCTTGGTGTATTCGGAGTTGATGCCAAGAAACGTGCGATACCAGGTGCGCCAGGTGATCGCGTCATGGGTGACTTCCACTTCCCCTTCACGCCGGTAGATTCCTCTGTGCAGCATGCGTTCCATGTTGAAGGTTTCCTTCTCCGTCAGCAGTGAAACACCGACGTAGAGGACGACACCGATCACCATGGCAATGAAGTAGATCTCCTGAGAGTTGATCGGAAATTTATCGGGCACTACGCGCCACTCGACATACGGTTCGAGGGGGTGCGACATGCCTTCGATGACCCTACGCACACCAGAAAGTCTGGCCGTCTCCTCCAACCACGGGTAGATGTGTTCCACCCACGTCTTTTGCGCGATGATGCCACCGACAGCCAGCGTTGATCCCGCCGTCAGCGCGGCGAAGGCCCCCGCCGCGGTACCACGTCGCCAGTAAAGCCCACCGACAATGCATGGACCTGCCCCACCGAGCCAGATCGCACCGGTGATCGCGAAGAACATGAGGATGTAATCGACCTGGGCGAAGAACAGCGAAAAGAAGAAGGCAAAGCCCGCCACACCAGCTATGATCAGGCGCAACAATTTCAGTTGCTGTTTGGCTGTAAAAGGCCGTCCCCTGATCGGCAGCAGAATATCCTGAACGATGATGCTGCCCCAGGAGTGCATATAGGTCGTGTCGGTGCTGATCAGCAGAAAAATACACAGAGCGCAGAAAACACCGGTGACGCCAATCGGCAGGATGTGGCGCAAGGCGATCGGAACGCGCATCTGGTCATGGATAGCGCCGAAGGTTTGCCCCGAGCTCTTGTCCTGTGACGCCAGCGCTTCCTTGACCATGTCTCGCAGCGGCTCGTTCTCGTCCTTGTCCTCGAAGTGCTCCTCACTCGACCACTGTGCCAGATCGGCAGAGACCTCACCTGTATCGAGATAGTGTCGCAACTCGCGTTTGACACCATCGAACTCGGGGTCTTTTGCCACATCGTTGACGGCCTTCCACGTCAGTTCCTCACGAGCCTCGGACGCCTGGTCGGCGAAGCGATCATTGTTCATGAGTGTGTAGCCTGCCACAGCGAGAAGGACGATCATCATCGTCTGGAAGCCCGCGCGCCACGTGCCTAAGACGGCGCCCATCTTCTGCTCATGTGCATTTACAGCGGCCGCATTGTAGCCCTGCGTGCCAGACCAGGCCATCCGATTGAACACGGTGCTGAAGAGCCCGACGAGGATGTAGAACATGTTGAAATCGCGCAGCTTGTCGATATCGAAGGGATTCAACATGCTCTCTTCAGCTGGCCGATCCAACAGGGTCGGCGCCATATCACCACTCCAGGAGAATTTCACCAGAATGGCGATCACGACGATGGCATAGAGCGGATAGCTAAGGATGCCGAGAATACAGTCGGTCACCATGATGGTGATCTGACCGCCCAGACTGACAACGATGACCGCCGCCGACAGAAATAGTGCCATCACCAATGCAAAGGTGGGAAAGACCCAGCCAAAGAGGCTGGTCTCCAGCGGTAAGTCGCAGTAATAGATGAGGAAGCGGGCGCCCACTGCTGGGAAGATGGCATAGTTCACTACACCAGACAGCGACTGCAGCGACGCGGCGTAGATGCGGAAACCGCGACTGTAGCGCATCTCAAAAAACTGCCCCATCGTCATGGCACGCGTTTCTCGATAGCGGTAGATGCAGTAGCCTGTGAGGGTCATCAACATGCCCACCGGCACATACAGCTGATTCCAGAAGGAGTAGGCAAAGCCGGAATTGTAGTAGGCTTCGAAGAGGGCCACGACGCTGATGAGGCCCATACCAGCTTCACCGCTGGCGACGGCAACGACGTAGCGTCCTGCGACACGACCAGCGGCGAGAAAATCAGAAACACTTCTGACGAAGTGCTGCGCCTTCATGGCGACGTAGAAGACGAGGACGAGAGGGAGGGCGACGATCAGCCAGTCTACTATATGCAATCTATTCCGTTTCGTTGCAGCCGCTGATCAGAGCCTTGACCAACGCCGAATTCGCGATTTTCTCTAGAGATCCAACCAGTGATGCTGCCAAAAACCGGATCTCGGGTCAAGTATCTGATGCTCTTTGTGTCTTGCCGGATGGCGCAGAAAGTCGATACTCTGTGCGTCGTTGAATGAGTTGCCGGCAGTGACCAATGCTCTGGAAGGAGCCCTCCCCTATTGACCGATCTACCTGACAAGGCGTCGGACGAATGCGGTGTCGTCGGCGTTTATCATCTGAATCGATCAACCGATGTCTCCGTGTCGCCCTTAGTCCCTCCTGCCCTGTTGGATCTACAGCATCGTGGGCAGCTCGGTGCAGGGATGACGGTTTTTAACCCGGAGGACCCGCATTGCCTGCGCACACACAAGGAGACGGGCTCAGTTCGTGAGGTCTTTCGCCTGACCCACGAAGCCAAGGCGCAGGCCGTCGTCCGCGAACATCCGGGCGTCGCTGCCATTGGCCATGTGCGCTATGCCACTTCAGGTCGCGATCAGGTCGAATACGCGCAGCCCTTCGAACGCAATCACAGCCGCACGTGGAAGTGGTTCTCCCTCGGGTTCAATGGCAACCTCGCCAACTACCCTGAACTGCGCGACCATCTGACCACACAGCGCGGCTACCACATGGTGCACGGCGTCGATACGGAGATCCTTACGCACCACGTGGCGTACGCCCTGCGCGGTGAGGTCAAACCTCCACTCGTCGATGTTTTCTCGGAATTGACAGAGACCCTCGACGGCGCTTACAACATCGTTTTCTTGAATGCAGATGGTGATCTTGTTGCCGCCAGAGACCCCCTTGGTTTTCGGCCACTCTGTTATGGCCGCAAGGGTGATCTCTTCGCCGTCGCCTCCGAGAGTGTTGCCCTGCACAACATGGGAATCGAGGAGATCATCGATGTCGAACCTGGCCAGATGGTCCGCGTCGATTATGCCACTCGCGAGATACATCTGGAACGCTTTACCAACCCTCGCCCACACCGGCACTGCTTCTTTGAGTGGGTCTATTTTGCCCATGTGAGCTCCAGTCTAGACGGCAGCACCGTCTACGATGCCCGCCGGCGACTGGGCGAGCACCTGGCGCGAGACGAACCGGTGACGATGAGTGACGACTGTGTCGTCGTCGCCGTACCCGACACGGCCAAGCCCATCGGTGATGCCTTCGCCTATGCATCGGGCGTGCCATCACTCGAGGGGATCGTGCGCAACCGCTATGTGGGGCGCACCTTCATCGAGAGCAAGGACCGCGCCCAGAAAGTGCGGCGCAAATACACCCTGCTACCGAGCGTGATGCGGGACAAACGCGTTTTCCTCGTGGAGGATTCTCTCGTGCGCTCGACGACCCTGCGCGATCTGATTCATCGCACGCGCCAGGAGGGTCATGCCAAAGAAGTGCACGTGCGTATTGGCTCTCCACCCGTTATCGCGCCCTGCTTTTATGGCATCGACATGTCGACACTTGGCGAGTTGTTTGCCCCCCACTATCTCAGCAAGGACTACACGCCCGAAGACCTCGAGCAGGCGAGCCAGGAAATGGCGGACCGCCTCGGCGCTGATTCGCTTCGCTATCTGCCAGTAGAGAGTGTCGGTCCCTCCATCGGACTGCCCCATGAGAGTTTGTGCACTGCCTGTGTGACGACGCAGTATCCCACCGAGACGGGCTCACGGATCTATGCAGACGAGATCTCCCGACCCGACCACGGCGCCGGTCGTGCCTTCGAGCGCACCGCAGGAACCTGACGCCCGCTGGAGGCCATATGCGAGATCGACTGATCATCTGCAACGACGATGGCATCCAGATGCTCCACCACTGTGCCCCGGGCCGCGTCGACGAATCGATCCGTTCATGGGTTGATTTCTTTCTGCAGCAGTGTCATGTCGACATCTTCGCCTTCTGCACGGCCTTCCCCGACAAGACCCATCACGAGACGACCGTCGGCGAACGCTATGTACAGACAGCGGGTCCGGTGCCGTCGCAGTCGCAACTGCATAACCGACTCGCCCTCGACGAGCTGGTAGCCGCCGGCACAGATATCCTTGAAGTTGTCACCGATCAGGTGCATCAACGAGACAAGAAGATTCTTGCCTCGATCCGTATGTCGGATGTGCATCATGCCAGCGATCTGTACAAGGCCATGGCACCGGCGATCCTGCGTGAGCACCCGGAGTGGCGCATCATTCAGCAGGACGGCTCGCAGGATGTTGCCCTCGACTACAGCCACGAAGAAGTGCGCCAGCACCGCCTGGCGATCCTCGAAGAAATCCTGACGGGGTACTCCGTGGACGGACTCGAGCTCGATTTCATGCGCTCCTGCAGGTATTTCCCGGCCCACGAGGCAAGCAATCGCCTGCCCGTGATGAATGATTTCGTGCGACAGATCCGCGGTCTGGTGGACGCGTCCCAAGCAAATCGACAGACAGATCGACCGAGTCAGCGTCTGCTAGGCGTACGCGTCCCCCCAAGCCTGGCCGAATGCCCCGGTCTGGGGCTCGATCCCGAAACCTGGATCCGTGAAGGCTGGGTGGACTACGTGGTACCCGCCGATTTCATGTGGCTCGACTATGGGACGCAGGTCGAAGACTATGCCAGACTGTGCGAGGGCACCGATTGTGGCGTTTATCCGTGCCTGAATCCCTTCGCCGCCGAATGGGTGAATCACCGTGCGGTGAACGCCTACACGCCGAATCCTGTCAATTTCAATCGCCGTGTCTTTTTCTCCGACGAGCAGATTCGCGGGTGCCTGCGCAACTACGACGAGCGTGGCGCGGACGGCGTCTACACCTTCAACTTCTGCTGTGAAACCATCGACAATCCCAGTTTTGTCGAAGCAGTTCATGCCGTGGCGGCCGAATCACCGCAGCAGCGGCGATCGAAACCTGCGTCGTACTTCTTTCTGCCGATCTGGCGCCACGATCAATCACCCAGTGGCGCTGATCAAAAGAGCCGGACCCTGCGTTTTGGTCCGCACGATCAGGTCACTTTTCGGTTTCGAACTGCTGAGGCAGGTCGTGAGGTCTCTGCCGGACGGCTGCGATTTCGCGTCTACAATCTTCACGAGCAGGACAGATTGCAGCTACAGTTGAATGGCCAGGTGATTGGCGCGGAAGCGATCATCGACCGACGCAAGACCAACATTCATGTCGCCGCAGATACTCGCTATGCCGGAATGCATGTTCCACCACACATTGCCTACGAGATCGATCTATGTCAGTGCGCCCCTCTGGCGCACGACAACGAATTGTGTCTCACCTTGGTCGAGCGTGACCCCTTGATAGACAGCGACTGTATGCTGGAGGCGATCGAAGTAGACGTCGGTTGGACGGGCACACCACAGACCGTCGGCTATAGCCTCGGGGGAGCAGAATCATGAAAGGCACTACGAAGACTGGGATCACGCTGCCTGTACTGGCCCTGCTGTCTGCACTGGCCTTGGCTAGCTGCGCACATTTCCACTCTACGCCTTCAGACGAGGCGCCAGGTACATCGCTATGGGCGTATCAGACCGCAGCAGAGCTGTGGGCACCGCTGACACTGCACGAGGGCATCCTGCTCTTCGGCTCCGACGATGGCACGGTGACGGCGCTGGACGTGGCTTCACAGCGCGTTCGCTGGTCTGCAATCACAGGCGGTAGAGTCAGATCGACCGTGGCGGTTGTTGGCGAAAGTGCCTATTTCGCCAGTGACGATGGCTACCTCTACGCTGTGGGGCTCGCTGACGGACAGAGGCGTTGGCGTTTCGATCTCGGAAGTCGTGAGATGCAGCGCATGCTGCCTTCTCTCGATCCTCCCTATGACTATGACTACCTCATGTCCTCCCCCACGGTCGCTGCAGGCGTTCTCTATGTGGGCAGTGCCGACGGCCATCTGTATGCCATCGATACCGACAGTGGTCAGCAGCGCTGGCGCTTCAAGACGGGTGGCAAGATCCGCTCGACACCGATCGTGGCGCAGAATCGTGTGCATTTCGGTAGCTGGGATGGCCACGTCTATGCTCTCGATGCAGGCACGGGCAGTCAGCTGTGGCGCTTTGATACAGGGAGTATCATTCAGGGTTCACCCGCGATGGCCGGGGGCAACGTCATCATCGGCAGTCGATCCGCCCGTATCTTCGCACTCGATGCAGCGACGGGCTCAGTGGCGTGGACATATGTGTTCACAGATGGATCATGGGTCGAATCGTCACCGGTCCTGGATGGATCGACGCTGTATATCGGCACCTCTGATGCACTCAAACTTGTGGCACTCGATGTGAATTCGGGCGATCTGAAATGGCACTTTGAGACCGGTGGTTGGTCCTGGGGCGCGCCTGTGGTCGCCAAAGGCACAGTCTACATTGGCGGCATCAGCGCTTCACCATACTACTTCGAGGGCGTCGATCTTATCCGTGGCCTGTACGCAGTTGATGCGGCGACAGGACTGGAACGGTGGCGTATGCAACCGGCTGTGATGTCCGGGTATGTGACAGGGGGTGTCTTTGCCAGCGTCGCAGTAGACGACGATGTCATCTATGCAGCCAGCATTGACGGAATGATCCACGCCCTCAGACGGTAGATCTACTACTGAGTTCGAGGGTATACTGACTGAGGTGGTAGACAATCTCACCAGTGCAATCGCAGTTGAGTTGGGGTGACAACTGCGGCCTCGACCAACTACCATCGTCACATTGGACTGCAACCAACTCGGCCGCAGCACGTAGCACGACATCTCGAAATGCTGACTCTCCAGTCAGGCGATAGAGTGTCGCTGCTGCCCATCCTGTCTTGCAGCATCCCAAGCCGTCGAAGACGAAGTCACCACACGCCTCGTGGCGGGCGAAATAGGCACGCGCACCATCCAGGAAGCGCTGTTGGTTGCTGACAGCGAAAAGCCGGGCAAGAAACACGGCGGCCATACCCCAGTAGACATATACCTGACCTGGCTGTGAAGGATCGATCCGCGCGAGGGTTTCTGGGATTCCCAGATCCTGTTGCTGCAGCTCTCCCTTCCCACCGATGTAGAGATAGAAGGGCAGATCGGCTGGCCCCTGAAGGTCGAGAATCCGCAGCAGACAATCCCCTGCACCTGCCGCTTCCTCAACTGCATCCCAGGCGAGCAGCGCATTGCCACATCCGGCGATGGTGACAATATCCTGACGTTCGTCAGCGTATTGACCGGGCTTGCCCGTGAGATAGCCTCCCGTGTGCGACACGTGGCGCTCGCGCAGGCAGTCGAGTGCGGGCAGAGCCACGTCATCACGACCAAGAATCCGGGCGGCGATGATCGGCCATGTGTTGGTATAGGTATCGGAGATCAGACCGTAGAGGGGATCGGTACTCTTCTCGGCAGAGGAGCGGAAGTCGCCATCCGATGTCAGAAAACTGTCGACGACCGTCGCGAACAGTGCCTTTGCCTGTGGCATTCGTCCCAGCGTTGCCAGGGTGAGGGGCCACTTGTAGTACGAACCAAGATCATGGAGGGCACCAGGCAGACTCCCTTCAGTGTCGAGCGTCTCCTCGAGCCAGGTGACGCCCCTTGCCGCCGCCTGCAGCCAGTTCTGAGCGACCGGGTCGAAGGGCAGCGGCTGCGACATCAGAAGCTGTAGGTCAGCGCCACGCCAGGTGCAACTCTGGGACCGGACAGGGCACTCATCTGCATGCCCAGCTGCGCGCCATACTTGTGACGCACACGATCACGTTTATCCTCGATGAGGCGGATTCCCTTGTAGAAGTCGTAGATCAGGCCGTAGGCAATCGTCGCCACACCCGCGATGATCAGTGGACCGCCGGGCATGAAATCGCCCTTCCTGTCGATCTCTCGCAGTCGATACTGCGTGTTGCCATCCTCGATCTCCACAGGGATCTGCTCGTAGCGGCGCTCGCGCTTCTTGTTGCCCGCATTGAGGATGAGCACGTCGAAGTCTGACGTGGGAAAGTCATTTCCATCCGAGTCGGACATGGCCGCCCCGGCGATGATCGCCGCAACTCCGAGCAGACTCCGACGCCACAGACGCTTGCCGGTCTCCGGCTCGCCGGCGTAATAGTGCATGATCCCGGGAACGGGAATCACGCGCAGCGCCAGCCCGACGGAGAGTCGGCGATTCATGTTCTTGTATTCCTCCAGGGTCATCTGCTCAGGGATAGGCGTCAGAGGAGATTCATTGAGCGACTCACCCCAGAGTTGCGCCGATGCAGTCGCAGGTATCAGAACCATTGCTGCGAAGGTGATCGATGTGACCAGGCGTTTCATCAGATTCTGTCCTCTCATAGGTGCGACCCATCGTTGATGCAAGCACGATGCACTCTTTGCTGAGGATGCAATGATATGTTGAGTTGACGGCGATTGCACAAAGAGGGGTGGGACGTCTCAAGTCGCCCCACCCCTCTTGCCCTACCTCGCCTTCGGCGATCGGCAGGAGCTATTGTTGTTAGCGTAGATCGTCGATCCCTGCTTTGATCTCACCCCACGAACGATCTGCGACCAGCGTAGGCCGCGGTGCGAAACTCAACTGCGACACACTCGTTTGGAATGAGTGGCGCACTTGGGCGTTGTCAAATACGGCGACGCCGAAGGGATAGGCCATCCCAAGGTCAGCGAACTGGACATCGAACTCGCTGCCCGTGACGAGGGCGCGACGGATCTCCAGGGTCCACTGGCCAGCTGCATACTCAGCGACACCGTCGATCTGACCACGATCACCATCAGGACGCTTCACGATGATTCCCGGGATTTCGTCTCCCGCCTCGAAATTGTCGACGAAAGCCATCTTCTCTTCGTCGCGGATCCAAGTCGGGCCATCGGCTCCCATGGGTCCCATGAAAGCGGGGCCATCGCCGGCCTCGTTTACATTGTTGACATATCCACCGACCGTCTTCGGATCGGAGTGTCGACCGGCTCCCGTGTTATCGTCGGCATAACGTCTGTCGTCGAGATACTGGTCATCTACGTAGCCGATCGAACCAGAGCGCACCGACTTCCAGTGCCAGATATCGCCACGCTCGCCGGGAGTTGCCGTGTATTTGTTGCCATAGGCTTTGTCGCCTTCGCCGGTATGACAGGTCACCATGCAGCCCGCATCGCCAAAGCCGTTGATCGATCCGCCGATTTCCCAGATGAAGGCAAACTTGTCTTCGTAGAATTGATTCTCGTCATGGTCGCTGCCATCGTTCAGGTGCAGCCATGTGCCATCTTCCTGTTTTTGCCAGGGAAAACGTTGCAGACTATGCGTCGCGTCATCCCACTGAATCAGGAAATAGACATCACTCGCCGTATACACGGACTTGACGGTTACCTGGTGATTACCGGCATTGGCACCGCCCACGACGGTTGCCGTAACACCCTCTACGTCATTCCAGAGTCCGTCTGCAACGCCATCAACTACGGGCCCCGCGCCGACGGCTCCGGCGACAAGATCCATAACCTGCGCCGGACCCGCGCTTACTGCTGTCCACATGGAGATGGCCGTGATCATTACAACTGGCACTGCCATCGCGATCGATTTCCTCATCTTCCCTCTCCCGAAAACTGTGATTAATTCCACCATGGTGGTGGTCACAGATCTCCATGCAAAGAACGGGCCATGGTAATCCTCGTCGCATGCTATGCATGAGTGGGGGGGATCGGGACGTGTGAGTCGCATATTGGCAGTGACGACATTGTCTCGATTGAGACGCAATTGTCTCGAATGAGACGCCATTGTCTTCGGCCAGGCAATTGCGGGGAGCGACGAGCTTGCGAAAAACGGCGACAACGAGGAATCGCCAGTTGGTCTGTAGGGACGTCAGCCAGTGGCGAAGGCGAACGCCCAGAGTTCGGCGCCCGTCAGTTCGATGCGAGCGATCAATCCACCGTCGACACTCGGCAAGTCGGCCGAGCCTTTCCACGTGACGACGTGGTTCAGATGGTCGCCAGTGATCGCATCACAATCCTCGAAGCCGTAGTCAGGCACAGGATGATACTCCGCGTCGAAGAGGGCAACACGGATCTTGCCGCCGTCCTCGGTCTTCGTATTGAGGCGTAATCCCTCAGGCTCGTCCGCCGTGACGTCCCCGGACAAGACATCCACGTGCTCCTGCAGGATCGCTCGGTAGCCGAGTATCCGATTTCGTGGCCAGGTGATGCGGCCGATACGGGCGAAACCACCAGACTCGACCAACTGGGCACGGTAAGCGGCCTTGTCGACGCCTGAACCTGTCCAGCCATGTAGTTCGGGGGTACCCGTCACATAGAGCCAGGTCTCATCACCCACATCGATGGCATTGGATGCACCATAGAGACATCCCCGCGCCCACACAGGAGCGGACGCGGCAGAGATCCAGTCCGGTCGGCCAGGCAGTGCCAGCCAACGACCACCACGCTCCGCCTGGTAACGCAGCTCCAGATCCACTTGCCCCAGACTCCCATAGTTCCAGAGACGATCAGGAGATCGCCCCATAGGTGGTGTGTGCCGGAACATCCAGGCAACAGCTACGGTGGGCCCGCACGTCGGGACCCAGCTGACACCGTAGTAGTCAGCACTGACGCAGCCACGAGCTCGGGCAGCCAGATCATCCGTCTCGTTGGCAACGAAAGCCGAGACAGGGGCCGTCATCTGCCCACCAGACCATTCGCTGGTGAGAAAGCGACGGCGGAAGAGCCCCGCGGACAACCCATTCTTCTTCAGTGCCATTCGTGCCGCACCCGTGTCACCCGCCCACGGGTCCCAGGCAGCCGTGATAACATCTGCACTCTCGAACAAGGGGCCTGGCTCGATCGTCCAGTGCAAGCCATCGGCGGAATGTGCCGTGTAGTAACCGCGCCCGTCGCTTGGCACATGGTAACCAACGGCCCGCTCGGGATGCACGTAGCCAAAGGCGCGATAACGACGATCGTCATCGGCGTGCGGGTCAATGATGACGGATGGCGCATGAAAGGGCAGATCCGTCAGATGGTTGTCACGCGACCCATCGACCTCGATCAGACCATAGGATGGTCGTGTCCAGTGGATGCCATCATCACTTTCCACACAACCTACACGGAATGAATCGGTCCCATCATTCTCCCGCGGCCATGCCTGATACCACATGCGAAATCGATCACCATCCACCAGCACGGAGCCGTAGATCGAGCACCCATAGCCGTCGGCGGCACCATCCCCCACAAGGACTGGTTCGTCGTGAAAGTGAGGGACATAGCTGACGAATCGAGCGCCCTCGGACACACCCGAGAGTCTTGGCGAGGCTTCACATAGGATTTGCATGGACGCGAAAGTACGGGTGTAATGGCTGCACCGCTACCGGGGTCGGCAAGAGCAATGGATTGACGTATTTTCCGCCATCAAGGCCGGCGACCTCCCAAGCGACTTACGGGTGATTGACCAGTTTGACTAACACAGGCGATCGACACAGGCGACAACCTATCATGGCGAGCGACACCTACAGCGACAAGCAGCACGCCCAATTTGTCGAGCAGGGCTACTTGCGCCTGGGGCATGTACTGACGGATGGCGATCTGAGCAACCTGCGGCAGCGGATCGACGATATCATGATGGGGAACATCCGCTACCAGCACATGCGAATGCAATTGTTCGACACAGAGACAGGCCAGTTGCGTCGTACCATGGGCCACGAGGTAGCCTCTCTGGCTTACCGTCGCATCGACGATCTGGAGCAGGACC
>Ga0233428_1002398_pt1 | contig 17833 bp, 14 predicted proteins | sample SI_118_April2016_4_FD_179890 | JGI IMG/M metagenome (GOLD analysis project Ga0233428, IMG submission 179890) | Seawater microbial communities from Saanich Inlet, British Columbia, Canada - SI_118_April2016_120_MG | ecosystem: Environmental > Aquatic > Marine > Inlet | place: Canada: British... | reverse complement strand
GCTGCTGGTGCTGCATCTGCTTTAAGAGTTGATGGAGCTTCTTCACCTTCTTTTTTTCTCTCTTTTTTTGGAACAGCTTTTTTAGGGTTGTTACCATTTGCAGGCATTGCCATTAATTCATTTTCACCTAAAATTCTTGCAACTCTAGAAGTTGGTTGAGCACCTTGACCTAACCAATATTTGATTCTTTCAGCTTCAAGTCCAACTCTTTCTTTTTTATCCTTAGGCAAAAGAGGGTTAAAAAATCCAACTTTCTCAATAAATCTTCCATCTCTTGCAAAACGACTATCTGCTACAACAACTTTGTAAACAGGACGTTTTTTTGTTCCACCTCTTGATAATCTTAGTTTTAACATTCGTTCTCCTTTTTATTATTTTAATTGATTAAATAGCTCTGGCGGTATCCCCTTATCAGACATACCTTTCAGATTTCCTTTTGACATCTTCTTCATCATTTCTGACATCATTTTAAATTGCTTAAGCAATTTATTGATAGTGGCTGGATCTGTGCCAGAGCCATTAGCAATTCTTTTTTTTCTAGAACCATCAATAAGTTTAGGGTTCTCTCTTTCTTTTTTAGTCATTGATAAAATAATCGCCTCATTTTTTGTGATTATACTTTCATCAATTCCTGCTGAGTCCATTTGAGATTTCATTTTTGAAACACCCGGCATAAAAGACATTATGCCTTCTATTCCACCCATTTTTTTCATTTGTCTCAATTGTGTTAAATAATCCTGCATAGAAAATTGGCCTTTTTTTAAATTTTCTTCAGCCTTTTTAATATTTTCTTCGCCTAAATCCTGTGCAGCTTTTTCTACAAGAGATACTATATCTCCCATACCAAGAATTCTGTTTGCTATTCTGTCTGGATGAAATACTTCAAGATTATCAATTTTTTCACCTATACCTAAAAATTTAATTGGAACATTAGAAACATATTTCATACTTACAGCTGCTCCACCTCTTGCGTCACCATCTGCTCTAGTTAAAATTATTCCAGAAAGATTTACTGTATTTTTAAATTCTTTTGCAACAGATGCCGCTACTTGACCTGTTAAAGAGTCTGCAACCAAAAAAGTTTCTGTGGGATTTATTACACTTTCAATTTGTTTAATTTCACTCATCATTTGTAAATCAATTTGGGTTCTTCCTGCTGTATCGAATAAAATAATCTCAGCTCCATTAAGATTAGCTGCACTTATTGCTCTTTGGCAAATATCTGTTGGTTGTTGACCTTCTATTATAGGTAATGTTAAAATATTATTTTGTTCACCAAGAGATCTAAGTTGCTCTTGTGCGGCTGGCCTATAAATATCAAGACTAACCATCATAACTTTTTTCTTTTTATTCGTTTCTAAGTATTTAGCTAATTTTGCAGTAGTAGTTGTTTTACCTGAACCTTGAAGACCAACAAGCATCATAGGTACTGGTGGAACAGCACTAAGATTTATATCATTATTTGTTTCACCTAATAAATTGACCAATTCATCATAGACAATTTTTACAACCATATCTCCAGGAGAGGTTGATCTGATAATTTCTTGTCCTAAAACTTTTGGTTTAACTTTTTCGATAAAATCTTTAGCAACATCAAGAGATACGTCTGCTTCCAATAAAGCTTGTCGAATACCTCTTAGACCCTCATCTACTTGAGCTTCATCAAGTGAAGGAGCTTTTTTTAAAGAAGAAAAAATTTCTTCGAATTTATTAGTTAAATTTTCAAACATATTTATTACGCACAGCAGTAATCGCACTAGTGGGCGAACCCTCGCTGACTAGTGTCGATCTCTTTGTTTCCAAAGACACCGCAAAGTTAATGTTTTTGCGGAAACGGCAACAACCTATAATAGAGGTTCAAAAAGTCAATAAATAAGTTAAATATCTATATATGGATTTAAAAGCTTTTAAAATGGATGGTTTAGGCAATGATTTTGTGATTATTGATAATAGACAAAAAATTACAAACCTTACCAAAGAACAAATAATAAAAATTTGTGATAGAAAATTTATAGGTTGTGATCAGTTAATTTTAATTAAAAAAAGTGAAACAGCTGATGCTTATTTAGAATTTTATAATTCTGACGGTGGCACTTCTGGTGCATGTGGAAATGGTACAAGATGTGTTGCAGATTTATTGGGTAAAGAAACTAATAAAAATACAATCAATTTAACCACTTTATCAGGTAACTTAAAATCTGAAATTTTAGGAGATAAACTGGTTTCAACAGAAATAGGAGTAGGAAAAACAAAATGGAACGAAATTCCTTTATCTAAAGATTTAAACACAAAAAACTTAAATATTAAAATTTTTGATTTAAACAAAAATGAACATACGGGTGGTACAGCTATAAATGTTGGAAATCCTCATGTAATATTTTTTGTTGATAATAATGAAAATTTTGACATTAAGAAAATTGGACCAGAAATAGAAAAACATAATTTTTTTCCAGAAAAATGCAATGTAACTTTAGCAACAGTAATTAACCATGGATTGATCAAAGTAAAAGTTTGGGAAAGAGGTGCTGGTTTAACCAAAGCTTGCGGAACAGCAGCCTGTGCTACTGCTTTTGCTGCAAAACAAAATGGACTGACAGACAATAAAGTAGATGTAGAATTTTCTACTGGTAAATTATCAATTTCAATTGATCAAAATAATAGCATCCATATGAAAGGACCTGTTTCAGATATAAAAAATATTGAAATTAAAATTTAATGGGAATTTTTGATAAATTTAAATCTGGTTTTAAAAAAAGTGCATCTGCTTTTACATCTGGTTTAAAAGACATAGTTGTAAAAAAAGAGATAGATGACAAAACTTTAGATAAAATTGAAGAATATTTAATTCAATCTGATGTTGGTACTGTTGCTGCTTCTGAAATTAAAGAAATAATTTCTGATAGCAAAATTAATCCTAATAAAGATATTGCTGAAGAAATAAATTTGATTTTAAAAAATTATATAATTTCCTTAATGAAACCACTTGAAAATAGAGAATTCTTTAAAAAAAAAGAAAAAATTAATGCAACGTTAGTTTCAGGTGTTAATGGTGTTGGCAAAACAACAACTATTGGGAAAATTAGCAAAATATTAAAAGCTAATGGAAATAAAGTTATGCTAGCTGCATCTGACACTTTTAGAGCTGCAGCTATTGAGCAATTAGAAAATTGGGCCAAAAAAGTTGATGTTGAAATAACAAAATCTTCACAAAATGCAGATCCAGCTTCTGTTGCATACAAGGCTATTGAGGATGCAATTAGTAATAACTTTGATCAGGTGTTAATTGATACTGCTGGAAGATTGCAAAATAAAAAAAATTTAATGGAAGAATATAAAAAAATTGCAAATGTAACAAAAAAAATAGATCCTGATGCACCACATGATGTAATATTAGTATTAGACGCAACTTCAGGTCAAAATGTCATTAATCAAGTTGAAGAGTTTAATAAAATAATTCCAATTACCGGTTTAATTATGACTAAATTAGATGGAACAGCAAAGGGAGGTATTCTTTTAGCTGTTGCTAAAAAATATAAACTTCCAATTATTGCTTTAGGTTTAGGAGAAAAAGAGGATGACCTTCAAATTTTTGAGGCTGAAAAATTTGCAGAGGCGTTTACTCAAATTAATTAATTAACGTACTGGAAATCAAAGGTTTATAAAAACTACATTTATAATTTTCTTTAAAATTGTCATGTCCACAATTTTTAGCAATTGATGAGATTATAAAATCAAATTTTCCATTTCGTGGATAAAGTTCTAATTTCTTTTCCAAAATATCAAATTTGAAATTAGCGTTTAAACTTTTAACTGCACTAATCATTACTAATGTTGTGTTATCTTTTAAAAGATAATAAGCAAAATCATCTGGAAATACTGGAAAATCATATTCTTCAAGAAAGTATTTTGCTCTAGCTGGAAACCATTCATAAGATATTAGTGGAGATGAACTTTTTGTTTTGTAATCATAAATATAAAGATCTTTAGGATAATCATTTATATAATTGCTGTTTTCACCTCTTGCTAATACTGCTTTTTCTCTAGTTTTGAAATAAAGAGCAAAGTTTTCATTATGAGAATTCATTTGATCAATGTAAAATAGATTATCCACATCAGAGTTTTTGTCTTGAGCAAATACAAAACTGTTAAATGTTAATAAAATAAAAAATAATAAAAGAGTTTTTTTCACCACTTAAAATTAATAACAAAACTTGTATTATCTTTGTTTGGAATGTGGCTTAATTTAAACTTCTAAAAAAATCATTTAATGCTAATACAAGATTTTTATCATATTCCATCATATGATCGTCATATTTCGTAAAATATGAATATTTGGGTTGATTAGCCATTTCATAAATTTTTTTACCCATCCAAAAAGGAACTATTTGGTCTGCTTCTCCATGCATTACTAAAACTGGAATATTAATATTCTTAATTTTTTTATCATTTTTATATTTGTCCCTTAATAAAAATCCAACTGGTATATATGGATAAAAATTTTTTGCTGCTTCAACCATAGAAGTAAAGGGTGTTTCTAATACTAATCCAGCATAATCATTCTGTTGTGCTAAATGTGTTGCAATTCCTGTTCCAAGAGACTCACCATATAATATGATATCTTCTTCATTTAATCCTAAATTTTTTAACCATGCAATTGCACTACTCCCATCAACGTAAAGGCCTTGCTCTGAAGGTTTACCCTCATTTCCACTAAAACCTCTCCAGGCTAAAATTAAAAAATTTACATTCATGTCTTTAAAGTGATTTAATTTATGAATTCTATTTTCAAGTTTTCCAGCATTTCCATGAAAGTAGACAATCGTTTTAAATTTCTTAAGATCTTTTTTATGAAACCATCCTAGTAAATTTAAATTGTCAGATGTATTGATATAAACTTTTTCAATATCTACTTCTAGCCTGTCTCCAAAATAGTTATTTTCTTCTGGGTGGTACATTAAATTACGTTGGAATATGAATAGCAATACTAATACCGAAGCATAAACTGCAAATATTCCAATAACAACTTCCAAAAAAAAATTCTTTCGTTTTATTTTCACATTAAAATATTAAGATTCTTTATTTACAATTAAAAAAAATAAATAAGAAGTCAAACTTAAAAATAAAAAAAATGAAAAAGCTGTTTTAAATCCTATTATTTCAGTATAGCCAAATCCTCTAACTAAATCGATCACAAGACCCATTATCCACTGCATTATAAAAGTACCTAAAAAAATTAATAAGTTAAACGATGTGAGTGCTTTACCTGCAAGGTGACTTTGAAAAGATAAGCCTACAGCTGGTTGTGTCACAGATAAGAAAATTGAGCTTAAGATAAATAATGTAATATAAAATGCTCCTGCTTTTGATCCTAAAATTATAATAGTTAACATAACCAAAAAACTAACTGGTAAACCAAATTTTAATATTTTTAACGCACTAAAACCAAGATTTGTAATCTTGGGTAAAAAATATCCCCACAAGAAAAATGATACTAACATTGTAATATTTATCCAAAATAACCCCGTGGCACTTTCAAGTGGAGTATAGCCTGCAACTCTAATCATCCATGGTCCTGCCCACAGAGTTTGGATCGCCATTAACCCTCCATAATTAAATAAACCCATTGGAATAACACTGATAAAGAATTTATTTTTCCACACATCGGCCAATGAACCTGTCTGTATTGGACTTTCTAAAGACTCCTTCTTTTGATGGTCCCATTTTGGAATAAAAGCTAACATTAAAACGATGCTGATTAGAATTAATATTGCAATTCCAACAAATAATCCTCTCCAACCAAAAGTGGGTAATAAAAGTTGAACTGGTAATGTTGAAGATAGAAATCCCAATGAAGCTATCATTAACATCCAAGAATTTGCTCTTTGTTGTTGGTTTTCTGCAAACCAAATTCTATAACCTGTTAAAGGTGCCATTAAACAAGCGCTGACACCAACTCCAATTAAAATTCTAGAAATTAATAACCCTGAAAAACTATTAGCAAGTGCAAATGATATCGTTCCTATAAATGCTATTAATAAAAATGATGATACAATTTTTTTTGGTCCAAACTTATCTAATAAATATCCAAGAGGGATTTGCATTGAGGCAAATCCTAAAAAATAACCGCCAGCAAGTAGTCCTAAATCTGCCGCCATTAACTCAAATTCTGAAGTTAAAATTGGAGAAAGAGTTGCTGTGATTGCTCTTAACAAACACGATAAAAAATATCCAAAAGCAAATACAAAAAAAACAGTAATAGCCTGTTTTCTTGGAAGAATATAATTATCCATTTAATTAAAAATTTAATGATACATCTCGATGAATCGAGTTACATCTTGCAACAAATTTTGCTTGCTCTTTGGTTAATTTTGATTGGCGTCTTAAGCCTATATTGTTTTTAATTACTAAATTATATTTCATCAATTCTGGTAATAGGTTTTTATTAGCATCTTTTCTCCAAGAAATTTCTGAATTAAATAAATTAAATGTATCTGAACTTACGGTAATTAATTCTTCTTCATCGATTTCATCATTATCTATAATTGATATTAAATCATCTAATTTATTTGCAAACTCTTCTGTGCCTGAAATTTCTCCCAATTTTTCAAAAAGATTATCAATAATTGAAATTGAGTTTTCATAATCTTTATTATTTATTGTATATTTTAATTCATCGATTTGAGGTGAAAGTCCATTTAGTTTTTCATGATCTTGGATAAACATAACTATTTGATCTAGGTTGTCATAGGCCTCATCAACATTTTTTCTATATCTTTTAGTTCTTGTATTTTTTGCTTTCTGAATAATTTTAAATTCTTCATTTTTAGATTTCCAAATTTCAGGTACAGCTTTGACTAGTTCGTCAATTTCTAATTTGTAATTTTCTATTTTAAGTTCTAATTTATTTTTATCAGCAACATCATCTTTATCTATGTTTCTTATATTAGATTCTAATTTCTTAATTTTATTATCTAATTTTCTAATTTTCTTTTCTTTTTTTCTTACACTAAAGTGAAGGTCCTTATAATCCTCAGCAAATAAATTATACTCTTCTTCAGTTTTTTGTAATTTTTTCACTAAAGCAAAAGTTCCCAATGCATTGTCAAAATGTTCTTCAAAAATATCTAGTTTGTCATTAGGCAGATTTGAAGGCATTAACTGTTGAAAACTATTAATTGCAGCTATAATTCTTTGCTCATCATTTTTGTAAATATCAAACTTATATTCCTGCAAACAGTGTTGTAGTTTTGGATTTATTGGAGGTGGAGCAACTTTAGAAGTTAAATATGTTCTTGCAGGTAAATAATTAACTAATGTTGGATAAAAACCAACAATTGCTAGCCCTATTAACTGCAGACCTATGAAAGGCACAACACCTTTCCAAATATTTAATGTTGTAACAAATTTGGACGCAACTCCTTTTAAATAAAATAAAGCAAAACCAAATGGTGGTGTTAAAAAAGAAGTTTGTAAATTAACTCCTATCATCACACCCAACCAAATTGCACTAACATTAGCGCCAGGCTCTGCTAAGAGTATTGGTGCAATTATAGGAACAACAACCACTGCAATTTCTATAAAATCAAGAAAGAAACCTAATAAAAAAATTACCGCCATCACAACAATAAATTGTGTCCAGAACCCTCCTGGTAAATCTTGTAAAAAATCTCTTACTAGCTCTTCACCTCCAAAAGCTCTAAAACCGGATGTTAACATTGCAGCACCAAGAAGAATTATAAATACCATCGAAGTAGTCACACATGTTTCTGTAACAACTTCTTTTAAAACATTATTAACTTTATAGGTTCTCCAAAAGCTCCAAGAAATTCCAATCAAAAATATAATGGTTAAAAGAGCGGTAACCAATATTGCAGTTAAATCTCTTGTATCTGTAGCTTTGATATTTAAGTTGAAGTTTTTTGAAAGTATGTAAATTGGAATGATTGATATAATGGCTACTAAAATTGGATAATATGCATCTTTTTTTCCCTTATGAAGCCGGTAACCTGCCATCATAGTTGCACCTATCGCTCCAATAGATCCAGCTTGATTTACCGTTGCTATTCCCATGAGTATAGATCCAAGAACCGCAAAAATTAATGCGAGTGGAGGAATTATTACCATAACAACCCTAATCCAAAACTTAGAATCGAACTTACCTTTAAATGGTACAGGTGGTGCTAACTTAGGATTAAACCTTGCATACACCAGTACATATAACATGTACAAACCAACTAAAACTAACCCAGGTAGTAATGCTCCAAGAAACATATCTCCAGCACTTGTTGAGCCAACCCTAAATTCACCAGGCATGTTAAATTCACCTGTAATAATTTTATAATCTGTCTGTCGCATTGTGTTTGCAACATCTGCAGCACTTGCTAATTGATCGGCTATAATTATTAAAACAATTGATGGAGGTATTATCTGACCGAGTGTTCCTGACGAACAAACAATTCCACTTGCAAGACTTTTATCATAATTATTATTCAACATAGTTGGTAATGAAATTAAACCCATTGCTATTACAGTGGCCCCAACAATACCTGTTGTAGCAGCAAGCAACGCACCAACAAAGATAACTGAAATACCTAATCCTCCAGGAATAGGACCAAACAATTGCCCCATAGTAACCAAAAGATCTTCTGCAATTTTAGATTTTTGCAGCATGATGCCCATAAAAATAAACAACGGGATTGCAATCAAAGTATCAGTTTCCACATCCCAATAATTACTCCTAAAATTGGTAATACCAGCTGTTAACCATTCTTTTGGTCCATCTACTGCAAAGTATGCACTCACATCTCCTTCAAATAAATAACCAGTAAAAGCTGCAAGCCCTATTGAAATAATTGCTGAACCAGGTAGAGCAAAAGCAACTGGAAAACCAGATGCTAATGCAGCTATCATTATGATTACAAGTAAAGCTAAAAATAAATGTTCCATAATTTAATTTTTAAGAAGTTTGTGGCTACTACTCATAAAATAACTTGTAAATTGAATTAACATAGTAACAGCAAATACAGCCAAATATATTGCCATCAGATAAAGTAAATATAAACCGTTTGATCCTTGTTGAGTTATTTCAAATGAAATAACTGGACCATTAATTATGCTAGCTTTTCCTCCCATGCCTAAAAATAGAATTATAAGACAAAGCGGAATACCTAATGCAAATGACCCTATTGCATTGGTCCAAGCTTTTTTTCGCTCACTAAATCCAGTATATAAAACATCAACTCTAACGTGGCCTTCATGCATTAAAGCGTAGGCACTTGCAAAAAGATACAAAGCAGCATACCAAAAACGAACTAAATCTCCCTGAAATGCTTGTTCATACTGAAATATAAATCTAGACAGTACAATTAAAAATTCACTTCCTACCACTAATACTGCTAGCCAAATAAACCCAACAGATCTTGTAAAATAACCAATTACAAATGAAATCAATATTAAGGGGAAATGAATAAATGTTATTCTAAAGGTTGGAATAACTAAATTAATTTTTGTTGCTTCACCAAATATTGGCTCAGCTAATTTTTCAACAACTAAAAATGAAATTAAAAAATCTGCAATCCCAACAATTAACACTGCCCAAAAAGCTGACCGGATTAGGTAAGCAGTAATATTCGTTAGTATTTTTGCATCAGTTTCGAGGGTTTGATTAATAGATCTAAAAACATAATAAATAACTGCAATAAATGAAATAAAGTAAAATAGTAACTGAATGTAGGCTAAATTTATTACTGCTCCTTCCAAAGGTGTACTTAATTTTTTAAATCCAAACAGTCCATAATGTGAAAATAAAATCTTTAGACCTGGCCAATCAAACCAGATTGTTAAAACATTGTTTGCTAAGAAAATAAATGTAAAAGCCAATATTGAATAACTAAATACTCTTAAAAAAATCGGTAAATTATTTTTATCAACCATAAAATAAAAGGTTTTTTCTGGTAACTTTATTAAAAAAAGGGCCCTTTAAAGGGCCCTTTTAAAATTAATTAGAGATTAATTATAATCCTAATGCTCTATTTCTTTGAGAAATATATGGTGAGTCAGACAAGTTAGTCCAAGCACCAATTTCTTTACGACCTTTAAGAAAAGCAGCATGCACTTTTTTAGCAAGAGCACTATGTTGCTGAACTTCATCGTAAACTTCTGCAGCACCTTTAGCAAACGCATCGTAAACTTTGTCATTAAACTTCTCTAGTTTAACTCCATTTTCATTTACTAGACGATTTAATGCAGCACCATTCTTAGCATTGTATTCAGCCATTGTAGTCGTATCTGCCCAATCACAAGCAGTTTTGATTATTATTTGGTCTTGTTTTGTAAGGCTTGTAAACCACGATTTATTAACACCACATGCTAACATAGAACCAGGTTCGTGCATACCTGGATAGTAGTAATACTTGGCAGCTTCATGAAACTTCATAGCTTCATCATTCCAAGGACCTACCCATTCAGTTGCATCAATTGCACCTGACACAAGGTTTTCATAAATTTGTCCACCAGGTAGTGAAATTGGAGAACCACCAAGTTTTCCAAGTACTTGTCCACCTAATCCAGGCATACGCATTTTTAAACCTTTTAAATCGTTAGCTGATCTAATTTTTTTGTTAAACCAACCACCCATTTGTACACCTGTGTTACCAGCTGCAAAACTTTGAGTACCAAAATCATCAGTTAACTCATCCCAAAGTTCTTGTCCACCAGCATACTTAAGCCAAGCGTTCATTTCAGCATATGTGAAACCAAATGGACTTGCGGTAAAGTATCCAAATGCAGGGTGTTTTTTAACCCAGTAGTAATCAGCACCGTGATACATTTGTGAGTTACCAGAAGCAACTTCATCAAATGAGTCAAATGCTTTAACTCTTTCGTTAGCAGCGTAATAAGTAACTTGAATACGACCATCACTCATATCGCTTAATCTTTTTGCAAGTCTTTGTGCACCAGTACCTAAACCAGGAAAATCTCTTGGCCAAGTAGCTACCATAGAAGCTTCAACTCTTTCTTTGGCAACAGCTGGAGCAGATAAAGATGTTGCAGCTACAGCAGCAACACCAGTTGCAGCAGCAGTCTTAAAGAACTTACGTCTTGAAGGTGCTTTAGACTCCTTCAATGATTTTTTTTCTTTAATCATTTTCTCTCCTCTTTTAGTATTAGTTAATTAACTTCTCTAAGTTAATTATAATTGGACATCGAAGTCCATAGTCAAAATGTCTGCGTTAGCTTAAAATACAATCTGTAGTAGAACTTATTGATTTAGATCAATTTTTTGTCCTCTAAATTAAAAAATTATTCTATTGGATAATCCCAAGCATCTCCGCCAATTACTTTTGAAATAGCAGAGAAATCTTTGTCATCATTGCCTTCTTTACAAAATTTCTCATATATTTCTAATGCCATTTTACCAAGAGGTGTATCTGCACTAACACTTTTTGCACATTCATTGGCAAGTTTAAGATCTTTATTCATCATGCCTGCAGAAAATCCTGGTCGATAATTGTTATTAGAGGGTGTTCCTTCAATTAAACCTGGAAGAGGTGGATAAACAGAAATTGGCCAACTATTCCCTGATGCATTTTTCATAATTTCATGAACTTTTTTGATGTCTATGTTTAATCTTTTTGCCAGCATAAGAGACTCGGATGCAGCAATCATTGCAATACCCAAAGACATATTATTACAGATCTTGGCTCCATTTCCACTTCCTAGATCTCCTGCATGAAAAATATTTTTTCCCATAATTTTAAGAAGTGGTAAAGCAAGATCAAATGCTTCTTTAGTTCCACCTACCATTATATTTAAAGTTGCTTTTTGTGCGCCCATAACACCTCCACTTACGGGGGCATCAATCATTTTAATTCCGTTTTCAGTTGCTTTTTTCCCAATCTCTTTTGAAGTTTGAATATCAATTGTAGAGCAATCAATTAAAAGACAATCTTTATATACTTTGTTAATAATTCCATTATCTCCTAAAAAAACTTCTTTAGAATGTTTGCCCTCTGGAAGCATAGTAATCACAGTTGTTACATCTGTCGTAACTAACTCATTTAAATTTTCAACAACATCTAATTTTTTTTCTTTAGCAGTTTCAATTGTCTTTTTAGAAACATCAAAAACTCTAATTTTTTTGCCAGATTTCATTAAATTTTCAGCCATAGGCAAACCCATGTTTCCAACACCAATAAATGCGATTAATTCAGACATACTTTTTTTTCGCTTAGTTTACTTTATTTTTGCAATTGCCTGTATTGAAAAACTCATCAATATTATCAATTGCAAGATTAGCCATTGCCGTTCTTGTATCTTTAGTTGCACTTCCAAGATGGGGTAAAATAAAAGCAGTCTTTATTTTTAGGTAGCCAGGGTTTAAATTTGGTTCACCTTTATAAACATCTAAACCAGCCGCATAAATTTTTCTTCTATTCAAAGCATCAATCAAAGCTTCATCATCTACAATATCGCCTCGGGCAACATTAGTAATTACCGCCCCCTTTGGGAAATATTCAACCGTTTCTTTATTAATTAAATTTACTGTCTCTTTTGTAGCAGGACAACAAATTGATAAAACATCTGAAACTGAAAACAAACTTTTAAGACTATCGTGATAAATAGCTCCTTGTTCTTTTTCTTCATTAAGTTTCGAACGATTATGATAATGAATAACCATTCCTAGTGATTTTGCTATTTTTGCAATTTTCTGTCCAATTCTTCCCATGCCCAAAATACCAAGTCTAGAACCAGTTAATTGTTTTCCAATTAAATAATCTGCTGACCATTTCCAATTGCTTTCTTTTGCTGCTTCAATTCCTTCTGCCGCTCTTCTACAGGCACCTAAAATTAACAGAATACCAATTTCAGCTGTAGCATCTGATAAAACTTCGGGGGTATTAGTAACTGCAATTCCTCTTTTTTTTGCAGTTTCCAAGTCAATATTTCCAAAGCCAACTGCAAAGTTTGAAATAACTTTTACTGAGTCTGGTAATTTGTTAATGGTATCTTCATCCATCTTATCTGTTAGAGACGTTAAAACTGCATCACAATCTTTACTTAATTCCACTAACTTAGATTGAGAATAAAGCTCATCATTAAGATTAAAATTTGCATCAAAAATCTTGCTAGCTTTTTCCTCACTTTCTCTTAATAATTTTCTTGTAACTAATATTTTTTTCATAATCATATTCTTTCTAAAATTTTAGGCTTGGGTCCACCAGTATACCAATCTAATAATTCTATTGTATGTAAAATTGGAATATTGGTACCATTAGATATTTGGGTTATGCAACCAATATTTCCTGTTGAAATTATTTCAGGATTTGTGCTTTCTATATTTTTAACCTTATTTTTAAGTAATTCTGTTGCTATTTCAGATTGCAAGATATTATACGTTCCAGCAGAACCACAGCATAAATGACCTTCGGGTATTTCCATTATGTCATTTTCTGTTTTTGACAATAATTCCAAAGGTTGTGAGTGAATATTTTGACCATGCTGCATTGAACACGCTGAATGATATGCAATCTTATATTTTTTATTTTTTTTCTTAATATTTAATTTTAAACTTTCAGATAAATATTCAGTTACATCTTTTGTTAATTTAGAAATTGTTTTTGCTTTAACTTTATAATCTTTGTCATCTCTAAAAATAAAACCATAATCTTTTAGAGTAGTTCCACATCCAGATGTATTAGACAATATTGCATCTAAATTACCTTTTTTATGTTCCTCATACCAAATATCAATATTATTTGTAAAATCAAAATGTGCTTCTTCATTCTTTCCAAGATGATGGTTTAAAGATCCACAACATCTAATTTTTTTTGGGACAACAACTTCAACGCCATGTCTGTTTAATAATCTTATTGTAGATTCGTTTATTTGAGGAGAAATTTCTTTTTGAACACAGCCAGTTAACAAGGCAACTCTTGCTATTTTTTTTCCTTTAGCTCGATAAATTTCTTGGCTCTTTAAAGTTTTTTTTGGAAATGATGTTGGCATTAAACTAATCATATTCTTTATTTTTTTTGGAAATAAAAAACTAAAAGGTTTGCCAATTTTGACAAAAAAACTTGCAATTTTAAAGTATCTTACATTTGAAAGAGTTATTGATAAAAAATTTCTTAACAATCTATCAAAAAAAGGTCTCTCATAATTTTTCTCGATATACTTTTTGCCATGATCAATTACGTGCATATAATTTACTCCAGCAGGACAAGTAGTCATACAGCTATAACATGAAAGACATCTATCAATATGTTTAACTACTTTCTCAGATGGTTTCTTATTATTTTCCAGCATATCCTGAATTAAATATATTCGTCCTCTTGGACCATCTAATTCATCGCCAAGAATTCCATAAGTTGGACAAGTGGCATTACACATTCCACAATGAACACATTTTTTAAAAATTTTTTCTGTAGATTGATTGTCTTTATCTTTTAGTTGTGTGTTAGAAAAATTCGTTTGCATTAAATCTCTCGATACATTTTACCTGGATTAAACAAGCTCTTAGGATCAAAACTTTCTTTAATTTTTTTCGATATCATTAACTTTGCTTTATCAGTTGAAAATATTTTTTCTTTAAAATCAAAATTTTCTGATTTCTTAATGATGGTCATATATCCTTCATTACTACTTATAAATTCTCTAATTTGTCCAATTTTATCATCTTCGTTATCAAGAACTTCTATCCAAAATAAAGAGCCAGACCAATCAATGAAATATTTAAATTTATTACCTAAAAATTTCATTAACTTTTCAGAATTAGATGGTGGAATAACTGCTCTTGTTAAATTATTTTTTGTATTCGTAAATAATTCTAAATTATTTACTTTTATCCAAAATGGAACTGATTGATGATTGTCTAAAATTGATGTTTTATATTTTTTAAGCTCTAATTCTTTACTTATATCTTTTAATCTTTCTTGAACAGATACTCGGTCTCCCTCTATTCTGATAGCTAAAAAAGGACCTTCATTATTAAGATCGTTAAATTTAAAAACTCTACTTTTATTTAGATCAAATTTTTTACTTTTTGGTTCATCAGGAATATAGGTTGCTCCTGAAATTTCATTGCTTGAGCCTAAAATTTTGTGAAAAAGAGAGGAAATAATTTTTAAGTCATTTAGATATATAACGATAGTATTTTGAAATATTTTTTTTGGTGAAACCTTTAATGTTACTTCAGTGAGTGCAACTAAAGTTCCAAAGGAACCAGACACTACTTTAGATAAATCATATCCAGTTACATTTTTTACCACTGTTCCACCTGATTTTATGATGTCTCCCTTACCATTTACTCCTCTAAACCCTAATACAAAATCTCGAACACTCCCTACTTTAAATCTTCGAGAGCCTGCAAAATTTGTAGCAACACTTCCAGCTGCAGACCCTTTGTTAGATTTACCGTCATTAATATAACCAAAATCTAAAGGCTCAAATGCCAGTTGTTGATTGTGTTTTTCTAACAAATCTTCGATAGTTTTAATTGGAGTTCCTGCCAATACCTTAATGTAGAGCTCTTCAGGTAAATACTCTATTACTCCGTTTAAATTAGATAAATCTAATGTTTTTGCGGCTTGAACATTGTAACCAATATATTTTTTACTATTTGTTCCATGTAAATTTATTGGTAATTTTTTTTTAAAAAAATCTTTAACTAAATTTGAAACTCCAATTTCTGTATCAGGTTTGAGATGATTAGAATCTTGGTAGATCTGGGAATTTTTCTTCTCCTCTGTGAACATGAATTCTCCCCTCCTCCGCACATTTTCTTAATATAGGATATACTTTTCCTGGATTTAAAAGATTTTTTATATCTAATGATTTTTTTATATCTAATTGTTGTTGAATGTCATTGTCATTAAATGCTTCACACATTAATTCACGTTTTTCTATGCCTACTCCATGCTCTCCAGTTAATGCGCCTCCCATTTTTACGCATGCTTTTAATATTTCTGCCCCAAACTCCTCTGTCTTTTTCAATTCTTCTTTTTTACTTCCGTCGAACAATATTAAAGGATGTAAATTTCCATCACCAGCATGAAAACCATTTGCTACAGCTAAGTTATACTTTTTTGAAAGTTTTGTAATTTCTTTTAATATTTCTGATAATTTTCCTCTTGGGATAGATCCATCCATACAATAATAATCTGGTGCCATAGCTCCACATGCAGGAAAGGCAGCTTTTCTTCCTGACCAAAAAGCCATTCTTTCTTTTTCATTTTTACTAAGTTTAAAACTATTTGAATTATTTTTTTGAGAAATTTTTTCTATTTCTTTTAACATACTATCAACTTCAGAATTGGTTCCATCGAGTTCAACAATCATTAGAACTTCAGCATCCATTGGATATCCTGCTTTAGCAAATTTTTCTGTTGCATCAATTAAAGCTTTATCCATAATTTCCATTCCAGCTGGAACAATGCCGCTAGAGATAATTTCAGTTACACAATTTCCACCATCTTCAATTGTTGGAAAACCAACTAGTGCAGCTTTTACAGTTTGAGGGTTTTTTAAAATTTTAACAATTACTTCGGTAATAACTCCAAGCAATCCCTCTGAACCACAGATAAGTCCCATTAAATCATATCCTTCTTGATCTAATGTTTTTCCACCTAATCTACATATGGTTCCATCCATCAAAACCATCTCTGCACCTAAAATATTATTTGTTGTAGTGCCATATTTTAAGGAGTGAACACCTCCTGAATTTTCTGCTACATTTCCACCAATTGAACAGGCTAATTGACTTGATGGATCAGGCGCATAATAATATCCCTTGTGTTTAACAGCATGAGTAATTGATAAATTGGTAACACCAGGTTGTGTAACAACACATTTATTATTAAAATCAATATCAAGAATTTTATTAAATTTTCCAAGTCCTAAAAGAATTGCATCATTCAAGGGTAATGCCCCACCTGATAATCCAGTACCTGCTCCTCTTGGTATAACTTTTATATTTTCACTATTACAATATTTTAAAATTTCACTTACTTCTTTTGTGTTCTCAGGAAGCACAACAGCTAGAGGTGTGTTTTTGTAAGCTGCTAAAGCATCTGTTTCATATGGTTTAATTTCATCTGGATCACTTAAGACATTATTCTTATTAATAATTTTTTTAAGATCAGATACAATTAAGGACTTCTTTGATATTATATTTTTATCTACTTTAGGTAGAACTAATTCAGACATTAAGCCTAGCCTAACATTTTTTTGATATTTTCCAATGCGTTAGATATGTTATCTTGAGAAGCCGCAAAGCTAAATCTTACGTAATCTTTAGAAGTTTTACCAAATGCTGTACCTGGAACTACAGCGACTCCAGCTTCATGCATAGCTTTTTTACAAAATTCAGAACCATCCATTCCAGTTCCAATAACTTTTGGGAAAGCATAAAAAGCTCCCCCTGGCAAACTACATTCAACACCAGGTAAACTGTTTAAGCCTTCATGTATCAGTTTTCTTCTTTGAGTAAATTTTTCCATCATAGCTTGTATTGAATCATCTGGTCCATCCAGCGCAGCAATTCCTGCAAACTGTGCAGCAGCATTTACACATGAAACACTATTAATTAATAGTTTATTAATATGCTCAATTAATTGTTCTGGCCAAAAACTCCAGCCCAATCTCCAACCAGTCATTGAGTAAGCTTTACTCCATCCCTCAAGAACAATTAATCGATCTCTAAGATCTGGGTAATTAAAGAATGTTGGCATTTCTTTTCCATCAAAAATTTGTCTACTGTAAATTTCGTCACTCAAAATTGTTACATGGGGATATTTTTTTAATCCTTCTGCTAATTTATCTATCTCAGGTTTTT
>Ga0233428_1002386_pt1 | contig 17887 bp, 10 predicted proteins | sample SI_118_April2016_4_FD_179890 | JGI IMG/M metagenome (GOLD analysis project Ga0233428, IMG submission 179890) | Seawater microbial communities from Saanich Inlet, British Columbia, Canada - SI_118_April2016_120_MG | ecosystem: Environmental > Aquatic > Marine > Inlet | place: Canada: British... | reverse complement strand
CTTCGCTGTTCACGGAGTGGCCGTCGCGCGCAAGGTGGTTGCAGACCAGTTCGCGGATGCGCTGGTCGTCTTCGATCACCAGGATGTCGGCCATTTGTCGCTCCCTCGGGGCGCTGTCGGGGCTTTTCCCTACCAGAGGATGGCATGGGGGCCCGCCTGTGACGATACTTGTGGGTTCATGCGAAGAATGCTCGTGGTGCTTGTGTGGGTGGTGGCGACCGTGGGGGTGACCTATGTGGCCAATGCCGCCGTGGAGCTGGTGGACCTGCAGGTGTTCCCCCAGGGGGCGCGTATCGAGGTGCTGGCGAGGGCTCAGCCGACGCCCACGACCCTGCCCAGGATGAGGGCCACGACTACCCCGCCGGTGGTGGAAACGACGGTTTCAGCGCCGGCAACCACAGTGGCGACACCTGCGACGACGGCTGCGGCACCGGTGGCGACCACGACGACCGTTGTGGTGGCCACGACGGTGGCTCCGACGACCACGGTGGCTGCGGCTCCGACGACCACGGTGGCTCCGACGACCACGGCTGTCGGGGTTCCCACCCCCACTACGATCTCACCACCTGTGGTCACAACGACTACAACGCCGCCGGTGTCCACTACAACGACGACACCATCTACGACGACCACGCCGCCGCCGGCGCTTGTGATGTCCGATCCGGTTCTGGACGGAGGTCGGACCGATGTTGCGTACCGCAACAGGCTTGTGATGGACGGCTCAGCCCCCTTTGTCTGGAAGGTCGAGTCGGGCAGCCTGCCTGTAGGCCTAGATCTGACTGCGGACGGCTTTTTGGAGGGCACGCCCACGAACTCGGGTCACTACGTGTTCACGGTCCGAGCAACTGACGAATCCAACCGCACCGGGACTGCGGAGTACTCAGTGGCGGTCAGGGAGTTCAGGATCGTCTCCACCCGGGGCGGATCGGTCACCGTGATCGTGCAGGGAAACTCGGTTGTCTTCTTCTCAGCACTCCAGGGTGAGGGCTTTGACCAGGCTGTGCTGGTGCGTACCGGGCCGATCGTGGTCGAGGTGCAGTTCCTGCCTAGGGGTGGGGATGACACCTCCTGGGTTCGTTGCGAGGCATCTGAGGGGGTTGTCTGCGACCACGGGTAAGGCATGAACGGTCCGGTTGGCCCGGTTTTTCGGGGTTTTCGGCTCGGAAAATCATATTTTACGGGTGCTTTACATCGGCTTTGCAGGGTATCGACACCGGCGACGTCGGCGGTATCTACCCTTTGGGGCAACGAGTGGGCTGCCTTCTCTGAGGGGGCGGGCAGCTCGGGTATCTATCAACAACTATGGAGGAAACATGTTTTCCCATCTCAAGCGTCGGATCGGCGTCCTCACAGCAGTAACTGTGATGGCGGCGTTGGTACCGACGATCGCGAGCTCGCCGGTTTCGGCAGCTCCAGCAACCACGGCGATCGTCGTGGTCGGTTCCGATGCGACCTACGCGGCTTGCCCGACAGGTGCCGCTGCGGCTGCCGGTTTTACCGACACCACATCCACTGATGTCGATTGCATTGCAATGTTTGGCATCACCACGGGCACCACGGCGACGACCTATTCGCCGACCGATTCGGTGACCCGCTGGCAGATGGCCCTCTACCTGACCCGTGCGCTGGCTCCCGCTGGTGGCACGCTGGGTGCAGGAGTCGACCAGGGCTTCACCGACATCAGTGGCAAGTCCGATGCGATCCAGTTGGCGATCAACCAGATCGGCGAGTTGGGTATCTCAAACGGCAAGACTGCTACCACTTTTGCCCCGGATGACAACGTCACCCGTGAAGAGATGGCAATGTTCATCGAGCGGTGGTTGGAGAACGTTAAGGCCGGCCCCGGTGGCCAGTCTGATGCTGATAATGACGCTTCGTTGACGGCTGCTCAGGTGACCTACGTGAACAGCGACTGCACCGTCACCGTTGCCTGTACCGGCAAGTACAACTACACCGATATCGATGCCGGTTCTGTCACCGTTGAGGGTGCAAACGCCATCAAGGAGCTCTACGACATGGGCATCCATGACGGAGTTTCGGCAACTACCTTCAACCCCTCGGGTGATATGACCCGTGCCGCAATGGCAACCTTCATGACAACGGCATTGGATCAGACCAACGCACGTCCTGAGGGTCTCTGGCTCCAGGCCAGCAAGTACACCAACGCTGGTGCACACACGCCGACCCTGTCGGTGAGTGACCGTGACTCGAGCTTCGCTGCAATCGCTGATACTCCGGTGGATGTCTTCTACTGGACGACTTCGTCTGTTGTCGGCAACGCGGCGTTCTTGTCAACAGGTATCTGTGACAATTCGGTTGCAACGGGGGCGGCGATCACCAAGTGCTACGTCGATACCGGTGAGCCGACGACAAACGCCCTTGGCAACATGACGCCTACGGCTGTGCAGACAGATCCGTATGCGACCATTTACGAGGGCTCTGACGTCTACTACGCATGGACCGCTGCTGCGGGTACCACATATGACAACGACGTCAATGGCACGGGCACCGATTACAGCTCGATCACCGTGGCTGCAACTGCCGGTGCATCTGAGACCAGGTGCACAATGGACACTCCGGCCAACGCCGAGATGACGGCTGCGGCAACGCATACGAGCAAGTTCGCTGCTGTGACCACCATTAGCTGTCAGCTGACGAACGGTACGGCTGCGACGTCAGGCAATGTCGCTACGGCCCTCCGGAAGGTCAAGATGGACCTCACCCGTACGTTCACTGATGATAGTGCCAACCTCCAGGACGGCAATACCCTGTTGGCGAGTTCGGAAATAGGCCTCACCGACGCTACTGGCGCGGTGTCGTTCACCATTACCGGACCCACCGATACCACTGGTACGGACAACGTCACCGATGTTGTCGTCCTCACCGACTTGACCGGTGGTGCGATCAATGATGGTGGAGTGTTGCCCAGTGTCTCCGGCAACATGGTTGACAGTGGTTCAAACATGACATTCACCCTGGAGTACCTGGATCTCGCAGCAGCTGCTGCGACCTCATCACTTACGTCGACGGCTACCTCGGGTCTGGCCAGCGCCAGCATTACCCGTACCTACACCGGTACCGTCTACGACCAGTACGGTGACGTGGTTTCCGGCAACGCCGGGACGTTCGCGTCCTCGAGCACGCTGCCTGGTGGCTTTGCTTGTACCGCTGTGACCCCGGCGGTTTGCACCACCTTGGCCGTTCACGGCCTAGCCGTTGGTGACGACGTCATCTTCACTGGTATGGGTGCTGGCGTCCTCTCGACGGGCTTTGGTGGAACGAACGCTGTGCTCAACTCAGCTGCTCAGGGTACGACACCGACAACCGGTTCGAGTTGGCTAGTCCAGACTGTTCCGTCGACTACCACGTTCACGCTGTGGGATGGGACAACCTCCCTCCAGGGTCAGACGATCGCTGGTGCCGCCGGTACCGAATCGACTGATGCCAGTCCGATTACAGCGGTGGCGACGTCGACTGCGATTGCATCCCGTACTACCAGTACTGACGGTACGGCTTCGTACTCATGGACTGATACTGAGTCAACCAGTGGTCTGGACACCGTTACGTGGACTCCGACGACGGCTACGGCGACGACGAAGAAGTTCTATCGTCTGGCTGCTGCTGCTGACTTCACGTCCACCGACGCCGATGGCGACGATGCGACTAACGGTGAGACGTATGCCAAGTTGGTCGAATGGGATGGAACCAACGATGACTTCATCCTGGAGATCACGGACGATACGGATTTTTCTAACTCGGTTCTGAGTTATAGGCAGTACACGTTCGACGACAACGACCACTTCGCTACCGCTGGTGCTGTAGGTACGCTCAACGGCACACCGGCGACCAAGGCCGCCTGGGAGACAGCGATGGCAGCTGCTGCGCTTACCACCGGTGGTACTGCGAACGACGTCGTATACGTTGACTACAACGTTGATGGTTTGGCTACAAACATCAACCGATTCACACAGAACTAACCAAACTAGATATGGCAACCTGATCTAAAGGTTGCTTGGTAAGAGCCCCCGGCCCTCTGGGCCGGGGGCTCTGCCGTTTTCCACCCAGCCAAGCCGGCCCGGTAGGGCATGAATAATGAGGCCCTGTGACTGGAGATCGAACTGAGCGGCCACAGGTTCCACAATGAGGCAGAACATGGCTAGTACGCTGAGGCCATCCGGTTCGGATGCTTGAATCAACAGGGTCAGTAGGCCACCACCCGATATCCAGAGGAACAGTATGCGCAAGACCTTCAGACGTGTAACCGCGACAGCAGTAGTTCTTGTACTAGTTGCAGCTCTTGCTCCTGGGACTGCCTACGCGGTTGTGCCAACGGTTCCCACTGGTCTTACTGCAGTTGCCGGAAACGAGTCAGTGGTTCTCACCTGGACGGCATCTTCGAACACACCGACGGACTACATCATCGAGTACTCGGCAGACGGGTTCGTGCTCACCTCCAACAGGTTCATGGACGGTACAAGTACAACGCTTTCGGCCACCGTTACAGGCCTCACCAACGGGACCCAGTACACCTTCCGCGTGAAGGGGACAAATGGCAGCGGGACCTCGGATGCCTCGGTTACGACGACGGGTGTGCCATATTCCAATCACACCCCGAACGATCTTGCAGTCTTCGACGCTTGTCCGACAAGCGTGGTTCCCGCCGCCGGATTCACCGACACAAGTTCTCTCGATGTTGACTGCGTCAAGTACTACGGCATCACCAAGGGCACGACTGCCACAACATTCTCACCAATTGACTTTGTCAGCCGTTGGCAAATGGCCCTCTTCCTGACCCGCATGGTCGTGCCTGCCGGAGCGACTCTTCCAAGTGGAGTTGACCAGGGATTCACGGACATATCGGGCAAGTCCACCGAAATTCAGACCGCTGTCAACCAGATCAAACAACTCGGGATCACGGTTGGCAAGACCGCCACCACGTTTGCCCCTGACGACTTTGTGACGCGAGAGGAAATGGCCTTGTTCATGTCCCGACTCCTCAAGGCCTCTCAGACTGGGCCGGGTGGAAACGAGGAGTATCTAGCCGGAACATCGGGCGCAAAGGAGATCAAGTCGCTCGACGTTGACCACAACTTCTCTGATTTGGGAACTGTCACGCTCATGGAGACCCAGAACGCGATCATCAGCCTCTGGAACCTTGGTGTCACCGAGGTAATTGCGGCAACCCTCTACCAACCGAACGTCAACATTTCTCGTCTCAACATGGCCCAGATGATGGCTCGGGCGTTGGATCACACGAATGCCAGACCGGCCGGCCTGAACCTCCAGGGGAGTGCCTATTCCGGCACCAGCAGCATCGAGGTGACCGTATCCGTCACCCACAGGACAGCCGATTTCCTCCCGGTGACGGGGTCCCTCGTAGATTCCTTCAAGTACCAACACACCACAACCGTCGGCTACTCACGGTTCAGTCTGGATGGCTCGTGTGCCCAGACGGTTGCAACAGTCGTTGCGGTAAACAGTTGCTATATCGATGCAACTGACCGGGCGACTGATAGCAACGGGAACATCGCCACCTTCGTCGAGGTGGTCACCGCTTCGACCTGGGACATTTACGCATGGACCGCCGCTACAGGGACCTTCTACGACAATGACCTTCACGGCGGAGACGTTGGGAAGATTACGGTTATATCGTCGTAGCCAGCATCAGGTCTGGCTTCGTGGAACGTGCCTGGATGTCCCTGCACGGGCCTGTTCGCCATTCGCTGCTGATCGTGTCCGATTGCAATCGTGTCACCTACCCTTAGGGCATGTTGAAGCGTGCCGTTGGGCTGCTGTTATTGGTGGCCGTGGTTTCAATGAGCCAGCCGGGTGGGGCCGTAGCCCAGCCTGATGACGTCACCATTGCCGGAAGTGGATGGGGCGATGGAGTAGGCCTCAGCCAGTACGGGGCGCGGGCAATGGCCGATGCCGGCGACCCTGCAACCTCAATCCTGGGCCACTACTTCCAGGGAACGGTTGTAAGAGACCTCAACCTGCTCTTCATCGGATCCGATTTCCTGGTTGACGAGGCCCCTGTATGGGTGGGCCTGCTCCAGGACCAGGACGAGGTGACATTTGAGGTCGAGGAGGGGATGGCAGACCTCTGCTTTGATGCCACCGGTCTGTGTGCCGCCACCATCGTGGCCGGCGAAAAGTGGAAATTCGGCGTTGTTGGCGACGGAGAATGTGCCTTCTCCCGCAGGGCTAGCCTTGGTTCGTGGTCTGGAGGTTACGTGACGTTTCCCCCATCGAGCGACTGCTCCGCCTCGGTTGTTCCCGTCTCAGATCCTGTGACCATTCGAGTTCCGCTCAAGGGGCGGTCCTATCGGAGCGGGACCCTGCACTTTCGTGGAGGATCCACTTCAACTGGTGTGCACCTGGTGCTCCAGATTGGAATCGACGACTATGTAAGTGGCATTCAGGAAATGCCGGACTCCTGGCCGGGTGCTGCTCTTGAGGCACAGGCGATTGTCTCCAGAACGCTCGCAGTCAGGGCAGTGTTGGATCATGGACCTGTTGAGCAGTTCGACGAGGAGCGACAGGAACTCTGCGCATGCCACATACCTGACAACAGCCCTGATCAGGTTTACGGGGGTTACACGGCCGAACAGGGCCACCCATTTTGGCAGGGGCGTGTTGGTGCCACCTCAGGGAAGGTATTGACGTGGAACAACGAGGTAATAACCGCGAAGTTCAGTTCGTCGACCGGCGGAAGAACTGAGGACAATGAGGCAGTTGGTGGTGAGGCTCTGCCCTATCTGGTCTCGGTGGACGACTCGGCCTCCCTGTCCTCGGTGGCGGACAACCCATTCTCCAGCTGGACTAGAAGCGTCAGCCGTGACCAGATGGCTTCGACGTTCGGGTTCGACTGGATCAACAATGCCAGCGTCACGTCGCGTCACGAATCGGATAGTGCATCAACTGTTCGGCTGGATGGCATTGTTGCCGGGCGGCAGGTCAGCTTGGTCCTTGCCGGGAGCGAGGTCCGCGATCGCCTTGGTCTCTATTCGTCCTACTTTGACGTCACGCTTCCAGCGCCATTCGAGGACGTCTTATCGGACCATCCGTTTGCTGGCGAGATCCTGGGGTTGGTTGATCTCGGTATCACTACTGGTTGCACCACTGCGGACTACTGCCCTGACCAGGGAGTCACCAGAGAGGAAATGGCAGCGTTCCTGGTGAGGTCCCTAGGCCTTGACCTGAGTGCGGGGGCCAATTCGTTCAGTGACGATGACGGCTCAGTGTTTGAGGCCGAAATTGAGGCTCTTTATGCCAGCGGTGTCACAAGCGGATGTACACCTACCTCGTTCTGTCCGTCGGACACGGTTACAAGAGGGCAGATGGCGGCCTTTCTCAAGCGAGCATTTGAGTTAGAGGTGCCAGCTACGCGTGCCAGTCAGTTTGCTGATACCGGTGGGACCCAGTTTGAAGATGAGATTGAGGCCCTTTACGCCAGCGAGGTAACGAGTGGCTGTGGGCCAACTTCATTCTGCCCACTTGAGACGGTTACCCGAGCGGAGATGGCAGCTTTCCTGATCCGGGCACTGGCAGCTATCTAAGCCGGGCCGAACCGGTCGGGACTACTCGGACCCTCAGCCGAGTCGCCAGTCGGATGGAATACCAGCTTGAGATGTGGCAGTGACGGTTCGTCCGGAGATGTCAATCAGGAACACCTCGAGTACCCCGTTGCGATTGCTGGTGAAGGCCAGCCGCGCACCATCCGGAGACCAGACAGGTTCCAGATCGGAACTCGGGTTGTCGGTCAACTGTGTGACCTGGGTGCCATCTGAGTTCATTGTGTAGATGTCCCAGTTGCCGTTGCGGTTGCTGGCGAACGCGAGGGATGTTCCGTCGGGTGACCAGGAGGGGTTCCAGTCCTCGCCGGGGTTGTCGGTCAACTGTGTGACCTGGGTGCCATCGGAGCGCATCACGAAGATCTCCACATCACCCGTTCGGTCACTCTTGAACGCGATGTGTTCGCCGTCGGGAGACCACGCCGGTTGGCCATCGGTGAACTCGTTGTCGGTAAGTTGGCTGACGGTCGAGCCTTCGTTGTCCACGATGAAGAGTTCGAAGTCTCCGAAACGGCTGCTGGCAAGGACCATGGAGCCTCCGTCAGGTGACCAGGCGGAGTCCGTGTCGTGCCCGGGATCTCTGGTCATCTGAAACACCAGCGACGAGTCAAGGCTGAGAGAATAGATCTCCCAGTTGCCGGTCTGGTCACTGGACACCAGTAACTGGTTGGCGGCAACGGTGGCGCTTCCGCTGCAACTCAGCCCGACAACCACAAGGATGAATATGAGGTAACGAATCAAGCCAACATCCGCCGTGCTTCCCATTGCCCTTTGCAGAACCAGACGGTGGTTATGTCAGTCAAGGTCATCGACTCGTCGAAGGAACGTGAACATTTCGGCCCTGCTTACAAGACCCTGAGGGCAGTAGTTTACTGTCGTGCATCCGTTCGTGACACCTGAGGCCAGCAGCCAGTCGGCGGCGTCGTAAAAAAAGGCGCCACTGGCTACGTCCCCAAAGCCTGCAGGGACTGAGCCTTCCGGAGAGCCTTCCAGACGCCACAGGAATGCTGCCATCTCTGCTCGTGTGACTGTGCCCTCGGGGCAGTAGGTGGTGGTGGTGCAGCCCAGCGTGATTTCCTGCTCGGCGAGCCAGTCCACGGCTGTGCCGTAGGTGGCATCTGCTGCCACGTCCTCGAAGGCTGCGGTCGTCGTGGGAGCCGGCCGACCCTTGGAGCGCCACATGAACTGGGCCATCTCATCCCTTGTCACCGGCAGTTCCGGACAGGTTGAACCTTCTGTGGCCTCGCCCGTCGGGCAGGCAGTAGTGACACCGGTGGTGAACGCCCAGTCGATCGACGTCTCGGCCCAGTGGCCCCTTATCGCCACGATGCTGCTCGGCAGGCTCCCCAGGGCGACTAAGCCCCAACCCTGCCTGTGGTCCGGTGCATCGGCCTGACTGGCCCGGTCCTTGAGGCGCTGCTTTACCTGTGCCGGGGTGAGATCCGGCATGGCTCCGATCATGAGGGCAGCAATGCCGGCCACGTGAGGTGCCGCATAGGACGTTCCGGTGTTGGACACTCCCGCCCACTGGCTGGTGGTGATCTGGTCTGGTGCCACCACGTCTGGCTTCAGGACACCCTGCATGTTGGGGCCCCAGCCGCTGTAGGGCTGCAGGTCCAGGGTGTTCCAGGCCACGGCGCCCACTGTGAGTGCATCTGTCATGTTGGCCGGCACGCCGATGCTGGCAGCAGGGTTCCAGAACTGCAGGTAGCCGCTGCCCCAGATGCGGGTGTCGTAGATGACCTCATCACCCGAGAAGTGGTTGATCGAGTAGCCGAAGCGCCTACTGGCGTCGTTGGTGTTGGTGATCGTCAACGTCTCGATGGCCAACTCGCCACCACCCTGGGGAGCATTTGCACAGTCCACCTGTGTGGGCTCACCTTCGGTCAGGGTCTCCATGTCGAAGACACACAGGTCCAGGTCTGTCGCAGCGTCGTCCCACGTGAGCAGCAGGTTGGCTATCGCGCCAGCAGCCATGTGGAACTCGTTGAACTCCGTGGACACACTGTCCAACTCCACCCAGCCGTCACCGTCCACATCCGCGGTGGTACCCACGTGGTGTCGCTTCGCCGAGTTGCCGGCGGCAACCACCCAGGTGATTCCGGCGTCGATGCCGCGTTGGATGTGCTCAGAGCTCCAGTGGGTGCCGTCAAGTGGGCCGTCGGTCCACTCCAACGACATGGACACCACGTCCACCTCGTTTGCGAGCAGCCAGGTGACCATCTCGTCCATGTAGTTGTCGTTGAACGTGACCAGCACCAGCTTGGCATCGGGGGCCACGTCGTGGATGATCTCGGCCATCTGGGTGCCGTGGTCGGTCCCGGTGTCAAGGGCGCCCGTCGAGTCGAAACCCATGGCCTCCACGCCGGCCGGCAGCTCACCCTCGGGCAGGTCCTCCCAGCCGTCAAAGCCAAGGTCGATGATCGCCACCTTGGTGCCCGCCCCGGTGTGGCCGGCCGCCTGCCACTCGGTGGCACCAATGCCAGCCAAGCCCTCAGACGTCACTGCCAGGGTCCGCCGGGCGGGGTTGGCATCGGTCGCCTCAACGGTCGTACGGCGATTCTGGATGGGTTCTGGGGCCTCCGGAGGGCCAGTCAGCGTGGTTGCACCCAGGGCCGCTGCTACGAGCAGGCAGGCACCTCTCAGGCGGAGGGCGGGGGAGCGCACCCGGCCGACCGTAGCGGCCATATGCCCTGCGCAGGTGGTGGACCGTAGACTCGCAGTGGTCACAACCCACGAGAAGGCAAGCCGTCATCACCACCCCTGCTACCAGCACCGAGCCAAGTGTCGCCGTCCTCGTTCCCTGTCGGAACGAGGAGGCCACCGTCGCCGACGTCGTGTCGGGCTTCTTGGCCTCGCTGCCCGGGTGCGTCGTCTACGTCTACGACAACGGGTCCTCTGACGCCACCGCTGTCCGGGCCGCTGAGGCCGGTGCCGTAGTGCGCACCGAGGAGTTACCCGGCAAGGGCGGCGTCGTGCGACGCATGTTCGCCGAGCTGGACGCCGACGCCTACGTTATGGCCGACGGCGACGGCACCTACGACCCGGGTCAGGCAAGCTTGCTGGTAGAGCGCCTGGTCGACGATGGCCTCGACATGGTGGTCGGCACCCGGGCCGGCGTGCGCACCGACGCAGGCCGTGCCGGACACGCCCTGGGTAACCGAATGTTCAACCGCCTCTACCGTGCACTGTTCGGCTCTGGCTTCACCGATATCCTCTCGGGCTACCGGGCGTTCTCCCGGCGCTTCGTAAAGAGCTTCCCAGCGGTCTCATCGGGTTTCGAGATCGAGACCGAGATGTCGGTTCACGCCTCACAACTTCGGCTGCCTGTGGCCGAGGTCAAGGTCACCTACGGCACCCGCCCCGACGGCTCTGCCAGCAAGCTGAGAACCGTGGCCGATGGCACCAACATCCTTCGCGCCATGCTGGTGCTCCTCAAGGAGAACCGCCCCCTGGCGTTCTTCGGCTCCATCGCAGGCCTGTTCTTTGCCGCAGCTCTGGTGCTGGGCGTTCCCCTGGCCGTCACCTTCGCCCAGACGGGTCTGGTGCCACGGCTACCAACGGCGGTGCTGGCCACCGGGCTTTCGTTGGTCGGCCTTCTGTCGGGATTGGCGGGCCTTGTCCTTGACTCTCTGGCCAAGGGCCGCCTGGAGATGAAGCGTCTCGCCTATCTCCGCCACCGGTCACAAGGCGGCTGAGGTGTTGAGTCAGCGGTGGAAATGAGGACAACTTGAAGCTCCCGAGGAAGTTGTCTGGGTCGGCTCCGGGTGATCGGCTACTCCTTACGGTCTTGATTGTCCTGATAGTCGGGACCCCAACGGTGTTTCTCCGTACAGCAATGCTGACCTTCACGATTCCACAGGTCACCTTTCTCTGGGTCACATCTGTAGTTGTGTTGTTGATCGGGCTGTATCGAGTACTGATTTCGGGAGAATTCGACCGCGGACCATTGCCCTATTCGATTGCATTGTCGGCCTTTGCTGTCGCACTGGCCCTAGTCACGATCGTGTCGCCACAACCCTGGGTGTCGTTCACGGGTTTGCCGGCCAGGGGTGCGGGTGCGTTGACATATCTGCTGTGCCTGGTGCTGTTACATGTTGTCTACGGTCTGGCTCAACGCCGATCAAGCGAGCCTCTGGTCTTGGCGTTCGTCGCCACACACGCCCTTGTCGTGCTGTATGCCCTGCTTCAGGCGTACGGGTTGGATCCGATCTCGTGGGGTATCGACACAAGGTTCGTCGGCGTGCTGGTCTTCTCAACGCTTGGTAATGGGAACTTCTCTTCCGGGTACGTCGGCCTGACTCTTCCACTGCTCGTCTGGGTGGCCTTCGGGTCTTCAATGCCATCACTGGCGAAGGTCGTAGGTGGTGGCGCGATCGGGACATCCCTAATTGCCCTGATCTACTTCAACTCATTTCAGGGTCAGGTGGCTGCCATGGTCGCGTGTGCGGTGCTCGCCCAGTGGGCGATGACAAGGGGACGTAGGGACCGTCTCGTGGCGGTACTTGTCGTCCTGCCGGTGGCAGTCGCGGTCGTCGGATTGCCACTCCTACTTTCCGCTCCGGGCTGGTCAACTCTCCTCGTAGTAGTGGCGGTCACAGCGGCCTGTGCGGGGTTCGGAGTGCTCAAGGACCAAAGGGGGATGAACAAGAATAGCGATTGGTCAGAGGCGTCGGCGGGAGGTTGGTTCTGGCCGATGGCTGCTGCGGGACTCGTCGCGGTTGGGGTGTTGGGGGCGCTCTTCAGGGAAAGAATCGTGGCAGAGGTGGCTAGCGGCCTTGAGCAGAGAACCGAGTTCTGGAAGGCGAGCCTCTCAATTTTTCGTGAAAGTCCGTTGACGGGAAGGGGCCTTGAGACCTATTCGAGCTACTTCACGGCGCATCGGTCAGTAGAACATGCAGTCCAGTGGGAGTCGCTGCTCTCTGACTCACCGCACAGCGTGCCATTTGGCATGTTGAGCGGAGGCGGCCTCATTCTTGCGGGCACCTACCTCGCCGTTCTCCTGGTGATCGGATACTTCGGAATACTTGCCGTGACAAGGGCCGAGGGTCCACTCCAACCCTTCTACGGGGCGGTGCTCGCATCCTGGGTCGCGTATCACGTGCAGGCATTCGTCTCGATGGACGTACCGGGTCTCATCTACACGCAGTGGGTATTGGGGGGCATCCTGATTGCCGGTGGTGCTTCCATGTCGAAGACGGTGTTGGTACTGCCGTGGAAACCTCGAAGCCGTCGCCCTCGGAGTGGTGACGGTGTTCAGGGGGCACGGCAACTGCTAACGATTACTGTGCTCGCGGTTGCCTTCTTGTTGGCTCTTGGGCCACTTTCTGCACCGCTCAGGGCGAACATGGCCGTCTCGCGTGCTCAGGCGGCATTGGCCGTATCAGATCCACGCACCGTGGAGATTGAACTTGCCAGAGCTATCGACCTGCAGCCCCGCTACGGCTACTACGCAGAGAGCATGGCCTTCTTGTACGAACAGGGTGGTTTCTTCGAGGCAGCGTTTACCGAGATGGACAGGGGTGCGCGACTTCAGCCCGGTATCCCGTACATCGCCCTCAAGGCGGCGAGGGCAGGTCTGGCGGTGGGTCGCATGGACGCCGCGGCGTACTGGTACGAGCGAGCCCTGGAGGCCGATCCGAACGGTGTCACCGCTATTACCGAGGCTGCGGAGTTCTATTCCAGCGAGGGTAAGTCAAACCTGGCATCCACCCTCATGGAATCGTTTGAGTCCCTAGGGTCAAGTAACACGGCGGTGTGGAAGACGGCAGAGAGGGTCTACCTGGCATTGGGTGACGATGCCCACGCTGAGAAGGCCGCCGCATGCTACGGAGCAGGAGGCATCCCCATTCCCGATGACTGCTGAGTGTCTCCCGACTGCCGACCTAGAGACTCTTGCTTTCGATCCCGCGAATACGGACGGCGGTTGTTGAGTAGGTGATCCAGACCGATTCCTGCAAGGACAGCTACTCCCCAGACGAGTTTACCGCGATGCCGGTAGGCGGTACCGAAGTTTCCTTCGACCAGGGCCCACATCGTGGCCAGACCACCGGTAACGAGGAGTGTGAAAACAAGCCCTGGAGTAAGACTCGCCCGTCTCGCCACTATTCCGATCAGGGCCAACAGAAGCAACGGATGCCACAGAAGGTGTTCAGCAAACGCATATCTCATATTGGGACTCTGGTCGAGTTGGTTTGGCAGAGGATCCAGCAGCATTACGCGCAGGCCCGTAGGTAGGTACAAAATATCAGCAACTCCAGAAGGAGTGCTCGTGGCAATGGCCTCTTCCAGCCGGGCGATTTCTCTGACCTCTTCCACTTCGCTGGGATTGCCAATAGCGGTCCTTGCGTTGAGGGCCATGTTGTTCCTAATGCCTCCGAGATTTGGGGTGAGCATGAAGGTGTTGTGTGAAAAGATGCCAGCATTGACGGTTAACGGCAGTACCGCCAGGAGGAGCATGACCGCAAGGACCTTTGCAGTTCGTTGATTCTTCGCAGTTGTAGCCAATGTGATGATGGCGGCGATGCAGGCGGTAGCAAGCGTGTGGACCCGCAGGTGAGCCAGAAAGAACATCAGGTATGACAGCGCTAGGAATCCGACGGCGTAGTTAAAGATGTTGGTCTTTTGTGCCCACCACCCGAGGATCACTGCAAGAAGGGCGAGAGCCATCCAGTTGAACGGGTCCTTTAATACGAGAGACGACCACAGGACCTGGGATGGAAAGACGGCAACTGAAAGACCAGCGCAGAGAGCCGCAGTCGCCGATGTGTGCCTGTGGACTAGAGCCGTTACAGCCGCAGCGGTCCTGGGCGAGGTGGGTTGACATGACAAGGCGCTTCAACTGATTGACTCGTTCGAGAGGCTTAGGTCACCCAATACATCAGCGTGGAAGACGGTCATTGAGGTGCACTTCGCAGCGGGCAATGAGATCGCGGCGGAACGTGCCCGGTTCTGCGCGACCGTCGGACAGGAAGGCTGCTGGGAGGAAGGGTAGACAGTGGTCAAGTCTTGTGACAGCCGATTATGAAGAGGGTTTGCCCACGCCCCTGAGACGTAGGCCGGCTGCGCGTATCTGTTCGGCGTCGAGCAGATTGCGTAGGTCGACCACCAGGTCACCCCGCATTGTCGAGGCCATCTGAACGGGGTCCACCTCGGCGAACTGGGGCCACTCGGTGGCCACGACAAGCACGTCAGCGTCGGTTGTGGCGGCAAGGGCCGAGTTGCAGACGGTAATTAGACCGGCGGTGGTGGCCTCCGGGTCAAACGCCTGCACGGTGACGCCCCGCTCGGCCAGCAGTTCGCCGATACGCAGGGCCGGGCTCTCACGTGTGTCGTCGGTGCCGGCTTTGAACGCCAGCCCCCAGAGAGCCACTACGGGGTCCTCCACACCGTCAACGGCAGCCATCACCTGGTCGGCCATACGCTCCTGTCGGGCAGCGTTGACCTCGACTGCTGCCGCCAGGATCGGGGAATTCAGGCCGTGTCGGTCGGCCAGGTCAAGCAGTGCCCGGGCGTCCTTGGGGAAGCACGATCCACCGAAGCCGGGCCCCGGCTGGAGGAAGTGCGGCCCGATCCGGTGGTCACGGCCCAGGCCCGTGGTCACGGCGTCGATGTCGGCACCGAGGACCTCGCACAGGTCGGCAAAGGAGTTGGCCATCATGACCCGTGTGGCCAGGTAGGCGTTGGTGGCGTACTTGACCAGTTCAGCCGACATGGGGTCGGTCATCGTCACCGGGCAGCCCAGGTCGAACAGTTCGGCTACCCGTGTCACGGCCTCGGCGTCGTCTCCTCCGACCACGATGTGGTCGGGTTGCAGGAAATCGCCAAGGGCGGTGCCCTCCCGGAGAAACTCGGGGTTGGACACCACCGGCGCAGGGCAACCAGCGGTCCGCAGGCGTGCTGTGACATCCCGGTTGGTGCCGACGGGTACCGTCGACTTGAGCACCAGCACCCTGTCGCCCAGATGCGGGGCCAGTTCGTCGATGACGGTGTGCAGAACCGTCAGGTCGGCAGAGCCATCAGGCGCGGATGGAGTAGGCAGGGCCAGGAACACGAACTCGGCTGATTCGATGGCCTCAATGTTTGAGGTCATGAAGGTCAGCCTTCGGGCCGTAAGCCCCTCTTCGAGAAGGTCGGCAATGCCTTCCTCGAACACGGGGCAATTGCCGGCCAGGAGGGCGCAGACCCTTTCCTCATCAGGCTCGCCGACTGAAACATTGTGGCCGAGATGGGCAGCGCCCACAGCCAGAGTGAGGCCCACGTAGCCTGCGCCAATGACGGCAATCTCAGCCACTCCAGCTCTCCAGATAGCCTGTCCCGGACCGTGGCCAGGCGGGGCATAGCGGACTTCTTACCGTTGACATCCGACCATTCTGCCCAACGACGGACAGGTTCCGTCACTCTCTTCGATGGTGGATCAACTGAATACCCGTCGTATTAGGGTTGTCGGGTGGCATCGCCGGGGAATCTTGACAAGAGCGTCGTCGAGGGCTTCGGCGAGGAGTGGTCCCGGTTCAGCAACGAACACCTTGACGTTGCGGAGTTACAGGTGATGTTCGAGTTGTACACCTCTGATTTTCCGTGGGAGGACCTGCCCGATGATGCAGAGGGCTTCGATGCCGGTTGCGGCTCCGGCCGTTGGGCCAAGTTCTTCGCTCCGAGAGTGGGTCTGCTGCACTGCGTCGACGCCAGCGAGGCGGCGCTGGGTGTCGCCCGGGCGGCACTCGCCGACCAGGACAACGTTGTGTTCCACCACGAGGACCTCAGCTCAATGGGGCTGGAGGACGCCAGTTGCGACTTCGGCTACGCGCTCGGTGTCCTGCACCACATCCCCGACACGGAACTTGCTACGGTGACGTGTGTGGCGAAGTTGAAGCCCGGGGCACCCTTCCTCGTCTACCTCTACCACGACTTGGCAGGGGCGGGCTGGCTGCAGCGCCGCATCCTGGGTGGGGTCACGGTGATGCGCATCCTCGTCTCGCGTCTACCATTGAGGCTTAGGTCGTTTGTTGCCGATGTGCTTGCAACGGTCGTCTACTGGCCACTGGCCCGCCTGGCCCGATTGGTTGAGCGACGCGGCGCAGATCCCGCAGGCGTGCCGCTGTTCCAGTACCGCGATCGGTCCTTCTACGTGATGCGCAATGACGCCCTAGACCGGTTCGGAACCCGGCTGGAGAAGCGTTACAGCAGGGAGCAGGTTGTCGATCTTCTCGAAGGCGCGGGCCTCGAGAATGTGGTCCTGTCCGAGGGCCCACCATGGTGGGTCGCCGTCGGTTGGCGGCGGCCCACCGAACGGTGAAGGGCAGGAGGATCAGTTGTCCCCACGAAGTAGCCGAGGTAGTCGATACCGGATGCCCGCCGGGTCCTCCATGGAGCCAGGTCTAACGAGGATGCAAAACACCCTTCTTGCGACTGGAAAGAAGGTCAGTCGGAATGCGGTGGCGGTAATGATCGACCATCCGGTCCTGACTTCATTCCTGGTTGCCCTTGGTGTCAGGGTTGTGTTTGCCGTTTCGAGCAGCCTTCTTCACGAGGGCGTCCTTATTCCCGATGAGGGGCAGTACCTAACGGTGGCCATGACGGCGTCCGAGGGTAGGTTGACTTCAGAGTTCTGGCTTGGATACGGACAATCACTGTTTGCCTCCACCCGCACGTTCATGTGGCCGCTCACCGCATTGTTCTGGGTATTCGGACCTTTTCGAATCGTCGGTCAGATCCTTGCAGCCGTGTTCGGGGCTGCTACCGCCGCTGCTTCAGCCGGCTTGGCAGGCCGCTTCCTCCGTCGACCGTTTACTCTTGCTGCAGGTCTGACCGTTGCGTTGTTCCCTTCTCAAATTCTCTGGTCTTCGGTCGTGCTGCGTGAGTCGCTCATCTGGGCTGGGTTGGCGGCGATGGCGCTGGTTGTCGGCTATTCGCAGCAGAGTGATTCAAGAAGCCGCATTGTCTTGTCTGCGATGTTGCTTGGTCTGCTTTTCGTAGCGATGGTTTGGCTACGGGTGCAAACTGCCGTCCTCGCATTGTGGTGTATTTGTCCCGCCCTGTTGCTTGGAGGCGGCCGCCGCGCCGTTCGGTTTCTCTCTGCCATCTGCCTACTTGTTGTTGTTCCATGGTTAGTGGGGCTCGGCCCGGGAGCCTTCGGCTTCGCGGACGCCGCTGTTAATAGGTTGGGAATCAGCCGCAGTTACATGTCGTTGTCGGCTGATTCGAGTTTCGTGGAGGCGGTGCCGGATTCGGTGTTGGCTGATTCGGGTGTCGTGGAGGCGGTGCCGGATTCGGTGTTGGCTGATTCGGGTGTCGTAGAGGCGGTGCCGGAT
>Ga0233428_1002381_pt1 | contig 17903 bp, 13 predicted proteins | sample SI_118_April2016_4_FD_179890 | JGI IMG/M metagenome (GOLD analysis project Ga0233428, IMG submission 179890) | Seawater microbial communities from Saanich Inlet, British Columbia, Canada - SI_118_April2016_120_MG | ecosystem: Environmental > Aquatic > Marine > Inlet | place: Canada: British... | reverse complement strand
GGAAGCCGTACCGTTGATGATGGATCAGATCAAACTCGGCTTCATTGGTCTCGGTGGTCGCGGGGCAGGATTGGCTGCCCTCGTCGCAGATATGGCAGACGTCCACATTGCCGCAGTGTGCGATGTCTATCAGGATCGTGTCGACAAGACGATCGAGCGTCTTGCGGCGAAACAGGCGCATCCTCCCGAAGGCTATCTCGACTATCGCCAGTTGTTGGCGCGAGGTGACCTGCAGGGCGTCGTCATCGCTTCCAGTTGGACGACTCATGTCGAAATCTCTCTGGCTGCGATGCGCGCCGGCATCTACGCCGCCTCCGAGGTGGGTGGCGCATCATCGATACAGGAATGCTGGGAATTGGTCCGCGTCAGCGAAGAGACGGGCGTCCCCTTCATGCTGTTGGAGAACTGTTGTTATGGACGCGAAGAGATGGCCGTCCTCAACATGGTCAAGCAGGGCCTCTTCGGTGAGTTGATCCATTGTCAGTGTGGATATGAACACGACCTGCGTTCCGAGATCACCCGCGGCACGGAGAATCGCCACTATCGTCTGAACAATTTCACCTATCGAAATGCCGACCTGTATCCGACCCATGGCGTCGGTCCCATGGCGAAGATGCTCAATATCAACAAGGGCAATCGTTTCACAGCACTCGTCTCTATGAGCAGCAAGGCCCGTGGTCTGCATGAATATGTCGTCGAGCATCTGGGGCCAGAGCATTCACAGATCGACACGCAATTCGCGCAGGGTGATATCACGACGACGATGATCAAATGTGCCCGCGGTGAGACGATTCTGCTGACCCATGATTGCTCGTTGCCGCGACCCTACTCCCGGGGACAGCGAGTCCAGGGTACGTTGGGAATTTGGATGGAAGACAAGAATGCCCTGCACTTCGATGATTTCGACGGCGAGCGTTGGGCACCCATGTCGGAGTATCTGGAGAAATACGACCACCCCGTCTGGCGCGACTTCATCAACGATGGCGTTCGTGGTGGCCACGGCGGCATGGACTATCTCGTGCAGCGATCCTTCATCGACGCGATCAAGGCCGGCCGGCAAACGCCGATCGATGTGTACGACTCAGTCGCCTGGATGGCGATCACAGCCCTGTCCGAAGATTCCATTGCATGCGGCAGCGCACCTGTGCCCTTCCCCGACTTCACCAATGGCAAATGGATCCGCAATCAACCCGTTGCGGACAACTATTGGTCATTGGATGGTTTGTATGAAGGTGTTTCAGCACTCACATAGCTTCGAACTGACAATGACACACGGAATGGTGAACATGAAACGGTTGATGGGAAGTGTTGGAGCTGTGCTGATACTCGCTGGCATGGTCTGCGCGGAGGCCCCGGCAGGTATGGTCCTGTATTTTGAATCTGGCGATGAGGTCTATCTGCTGTTGGCAGAACATGCTGGCAGCCAAAGAGGCTGGGCAGGCTTCGGCGGTGGTCCGCGAGCAGGTGAATCTGTCGCCGAGACAGCGGCCCACAAAGGTGAAGAAGAATCACGAGGTTATTTCAAGCGCGCTGATCTACTCGCGATGATCAAGGATCAGTCACCCATCATGGATGGCGATTTCGCATCGTATTTTGTGAAGGTGAACTTTGCTCCGGCACCCGCGGTCATGCAGCATGCCGTGCCTGAGGACAATGACGCTTATCTGGAGCGCAGCACCTTTGCGTGGATTCCGTATTCGGCCGTCGTTCCCCATCTCGGCCAACCCATCGATCGGAAGAAAAAGCACATGATCGACGCCGCCTATCTTCCGGCAGGAAGTGAGACACAGTGGTTCTGGCCGATCTGGCTGGGCAACATGCAAAAAGCGGCGAGCGCAGGATCGCTGCCGTGGCAGCAGCAGCCCTGACGCTATTGATACCGCGCCGTCAGTTCCAGTCTTGTTGAGCTGACGGCGTGGATCATTTCGACGCTGCGTCCGAAGCGATTGACAGATCCCAGCGCATCGATTCGCAGTGCCAGGTCTCTCGCGTCTCGAGGAACTCGAGCCATTCATCGAAAGACCACACGGGCATGCGCCGCTCGACTGCATGTCGCACCAGTGCCTGTGTAGGAACTCAGTCCGGGGACGTCATCCAACAGACCAACCCGCATGATTACTTGTCCTTCGGCAGTTCACCAATTGCCGGCTCTTCACCAATCGACCGACCGTTGCCCGGGCGAAAATCAGGCACACTCAGTGTTCTTCCTGCTTCGATGGCATCCGCCGCAAGGATCGCGGGAGCCGCCGTGTCCATCGCCGCATAGACATCAAAAGACAGAGGGCGCCCGTCCCGCACAGCATCACGGAAGGCAGCATGCACATAGTAGTCGGCGTCGCCGTGGCCGCTGGACCGCGCTTCGGCAGGGGCATCGGTGCGCTCGAAGCGCCAGTCCATCTCAGCCATATCATGCATCTGGCCATCTGCACGCCACATCTTCGGCCGGTCTCGCCCACTGCGCCCCCATTCGATACTGCCACCCGTCCCCATCACCTGATACCAGTGATGGCCACGAGCATGGGGAACGGGTTGCGTAAAGCCAGCGGCCATGCGCAACAAGGCATCCTTCTCCGTCTTCATCAGCGCCACTTGAATATCCGGCGTCGTGATTTGTGGATGTGCATAACTGGGAGATCCTGTGCTCATACCTGAGACCTCAACGACTCGATCGTCGAGGACCTTGAGCATGGGGCTCAGTTCGTGCGGCAGGTAGTGGATGGGCGGCATGTCCTGAAGCCAGGTTGGACGAGCTCCACGATACTGAGAGAGCTCCTCGACACCACAACTTCTACCCGTTTCCGGATCCTGAAAGAACATGCGTGTACCGTAGTAACCGATGTACTGGCCCTCACAGAATGTGACACGACCAATCTGTCCTTCAGCGACGATCTGCCGCCAGGCATCGACGAATCCCCAATACCGCGTCTGTTCGGCCAGTTGATAGACTTTTCCCGATTTCTCGGCGGCGACAACGATACGCCAGCAATCTTCTAGCGTGTGCGCTGCCGGTACTTCTGAGTTCACATGTTTGCCCACTTCGAGAGCCATAGCTGCCAGAGCTCCCTGTTCGCGACAACGCACGCAGAGGGCGACGGCATCGACCCCTTCATTGGCAAGCACCTCGTCATACTGCGTCGTTGCTTGCACGTCTCTTCGATCGTCCAATGCCGCCAGGGCGGGTTCGAGCAAGGCCTCGATCGGATCACACACGGAGACGATTCGATAACCTGGCAAACGCTGCAACAGGTGAATCCATGCGTGCGCACGATGTCCGAGGCCCACAACAGCAATGCGAACGTCATCCATGGGGGAACTCCTCTGGAGGGTGATCAAACCAGTTCGAGTCGCCGAAGCTCGGAAACATACCGAAACCACGATCGAGATCTCGTGTCTCCCATATCAGACCCGTCTCACAGTAAGAGAGAGATCCATGACCTGGTGGTGACAACCAGGGGCGCGTCAGCAGGTCGGCTCGATACCACACCGATCGATGCCGAAAGCAGACCCCTTTCTTCAGATTCGTCTCGCAGAATTCGACGATATGAGGGAAAGTGAGTTGAAACTCAGTACCCGGTCCCCATTCGATCGACGCACCAATCGCGGCGCCCGCTTCCTGAATCTGCGTCATCGACATCAGTGCGCCGTCACGAACAAAGAGGGCGTCCGAGTTAGGATCGACGACGAACCACCGTTCATCCTCAGGATCCCAGATCTCGGCGATGAAATGACCTGCTGTGCCATTCGGCGCCTCCGTCACAACCGCGCAGCGCGCAGCGATGCCGATGGACTGGGCAGCACTGACCAGCGCCGCCGCATAGTGCACGCACATCGCAATGGGTCGTTTGCCATTGTGTCCCTGCTGACGCGGTGCCCAGGATAACAGGGTCTCCGCATCCCATGGGGCATATTGCTCGGCGCGGCCGGAGCCGGTGTGTTCCCAGCTACCCGCCAGCCAAGAAGACAGGGCACGTACGCGATCGCGAACCGAGCCAGGTGCCAGTGCCCGCTCAGGCAAACATGACCGTAGCGAGTCGAGTCGAGGCAACGTCGGATCCTCCCAGACGACGGTAGTCGGTGGTGGGTCACTACCCTCGGCGAGCCGCACGCGCAGTACGTATTCCGCCCGCACACAATTCAAATAACCCATGCTTTGACTGCGCCAGTTGATGCCACCGTCGTCGCTGACCTCGCTGCCGGGGCTCTCATGACCGGCCTCCAACGCTAAGGACCAACTGTCCATGGCGGGCGAGTCGCTCCAAAGGTCGAAGGTATTGTCGCCAGCCTGCAGGCGTTCGGCGTCGATGTCGACACGATACCATCGGTAGCCGGATTGCTGGGGCATGATGTCAGCCATGTCGACACCATTGACCGCAAGTTTCAGGGGTGTGTCGGAATCAGGATAGGCGCGAGCGAGGAGAAACAACTGCGCCGGCTGACCCGTCTGTGGCAGGTCGAGGTGCTTGCGGATGCGGCGGAAACGCGTCAACTCTTCGCACAGTGCCGGCGTGACGCGTCCCTCTTCAGAATAGAACAGACGACTCATAGATTGGAATCCCGGACGCGAGGTAATCAAGTCATCGCCAACCACTGTGGTGACGTACGGCCCGTAGGGTAGTTTCACACGATCCGTGACGCCAGTCCTTGGTTTGCCTATGGCGTGAGGGCATCGATCACATAGATTGGGGTTCCGGCGCCGAAGCACTGCTACTACTCGCTTCAGCCCTCGACATTCGTGTGCAAAAACTGCTTCACGTAGCAAAACTGGAGACTCGCATGGCGGTACTCAGCGTCGATGCTGTGACCAAGCGTTATGATACGGTCACAGCCGTAGACAACGTGTCCCTTGGAGCCAAACCGGGACGTATCCTCGGTCTGCTCGGCCCAAATGGTGCAGGCAAGACATCGACGATCCGGATGATCACCTACATCACCGTGCCGGATGAAGGCACCGTGTCGCTCGACGGTACAGCCGTGGGCCCCTGGAGCCAGAGTCTGATCGGCTATCTACCTGAGGAACGTGGTCTCTACACCAAAATGAAGGTGGGCGAGCAGCTTGAGTATCTGGCCGCCTTACGTGGTGTGCCACCAGCGCAGGCCCATCAACAGGCACGGACCTGGCTTGAGCGACTCGGCGCCGAAGATTGGTGGGACAAGAAGGCGGACGAACTCTCCAAAGGCATGCAGCAAAAGGTCCAGTTCATCGCCACCGTGTTACACGAACCGGCCCTGCTCATCCTCGATGAGCCATTCACCGGGCTTGATCCGATCAACGCCGAGTTGCTGAAAGAGATCATCCTCGAACTAAAGGATGCGGGACGAACGATTCTATTTGCCTCTCACCGCATGGAACAGGTCGAGCAGTTGTGTGATGACGTCTGCCTGATCTCTCAGGGTCAGGTGTTGTTGTCAGGTGGCTTGCGAGAGGTCAAACAACGTTTCGGCAAGAATACGGTGACCATCGATTTTGTCGGTGATTCGAGTTTCGCCCAATCTCTGGCCGATCAAGAACTGGTGCGCATCCTGAGCCATAGCCATCAGCAGGTTCAACTCAGGTTGCTGGAGGGAACGAGCGAACGTCATGTTCTGGAGACGGCACTCCAGCATGTGGAGACCATCACGCGCTTCGAATTGGACGAGCCACCTCTACAGGAGGTCTTTGTTCAAGTCGTTGGCGAGCAGGCACAATCCCCCACTTCGACGGCGAGCCAGTGACCATGGACAAAGTCTGGATCATCGCTAAAAGCGAATACCTCCGTCGTGTGAAATCTCGTGCATTTATTCTCACGACCCTGCTGCTGCCCTTGGCCATCGTCCTGTTCATCGGTGTCATTGCTATGCTGTCCGTGTCGGCTTTCAAGCAGGAGAAACAACGCAGTGTTGCCATCGTCGACTCCACCGGTGTGCTCGGTACCGCCCTCGTGTCGACATCAGACAAGGACCTCCGCTTTCTTCAGAGCGACGATTCGATCGATTCGCTGCGCACTCAGGTAAGCGAGGGCGACCATGATGGATATCTGGTTCTGCCCAGGGGATCTGTGGATGGTGAGGGACAGATTACCTACTACTCTGCCGAGGGTGGTGGGTCCATGCTCGAACGGCGCATCGAAAGGCGGATCGAGGGGGTCGTCGAGGAAGAACGAATGCGACGCCAGAATCTGGACCCCGCCGTCATCCAGGCTCTTCGTGCCAACGTCTCCTTGCGCATGATGCGGTTGACCGACGAGGGGGAGGAAGTGGGTGGCACAAAGATGTTCACTGTCCTGGGCATCGGCATGGGCGCATTGATCGTCATGATGATGCTCATCTACGGATCCGTCGTCATGCAGGGCGTCATCGACGAAAAATCCAGCCGCGTTGTCGAAGTCGTGATCTCTGCGGTGAAGCCATTTCATCTGATGTTAGGCAAGGTCCTCGGCATCGGCGCCATGGGTCTGACCCAACTCGTATTCTGGTCATTGTTGCTCCTCGTGATCAGCATGGCCGCAGGCACGGTGATCGCCATGTTCCTCGATCCGGCGCAATACAATGTCACCGCCGGCGCTTCCACGGCGCAGTTGCTCGTTGCGGCAGATATCCACATACCTGACTTCCCTGCCTCCTTGTTCATCTGGCTCATACTGTATTTCCTCGGCGGCTACCTGCTCTATGCCAGCCTCTATGCGGCGATCGGCTCGATGGTAGAGAGTCAGCAGGATGCCCAGGGCTTCGTGATCCCTGTCATTCTGCCCATCATCGTCGCCATGTATACGCTGGTACCGCAGATCGAGAATCCGAGTTCCACGCTCTCCGTCGTCATGTCGATGGTTCCCTTGACGTCACCCATATCAGCCATCGTCCGTATCGCCGTCACGGACGTGCCTTTGTGGCAGAGCGTGCTGTCCCTTGCCATCCTCTTCGGCAGTTCTCTCGGCGTCAACTGGCTCGCCGGTCGCATTTACCGCGTTGGGATCCTCATGTATGGCAAGAAGCCGAGTCTGCGCGAGTTGATCCGTTGGATCCGGTTACCTTGAGTGGCGCGCCATCATCGTGACCCCATGAAGGACAGCATCGAGCCCCGTCCCATTGCAGCGGCCGTTGCCGTTGGGATGGCAGCGTTTTTTCTGCTCTTCGGCTATGAAGCCGTGCGCAGTGCGTCCACGTCGCTCTTCGTCACGCACTACGGCGCCGAGTCGCTTCCATGGGTGATGGCTCTGTCCCCCGTGGGCACAGCGGTCATGCTTCTTGGCTACGGCCTGTGCCTGACTCGGCTCGGCGCGCGGCAGACACTCGTCGTGACGAGTCTCGTCTCGTCCACGGTCCTGGCCCTGTGCTGGGCGGGACTGTCGGTGGCAGGTGGTCCTGCCAGCGCGCTGCTCTATGTCCTGCGCGAAGGCTACATCGTCCTCATCATCGAACAGTATTGGAGCTTCATTAACAGCACGCTGAAGCCAGCCGAAGCCAGACGTGTCAATGGCCCCATCTGCGGGCTTGCTTCGGTGGGGGCGATCCTTGGTGGCCTGGCCGTAGGCCGCCTGGCTCCGCTTCTCGGTACGCAGCCCCTGGTTTTGATCACAGCCATTTCTCTGCTACCTGCTGCCGCCTTCGGTCTATACGCCTATCGCCTCGGGGGCACACCCCGCGGCGAGCGGGACAGTGGCGCCAGACACGGATCTCTGGCACTGGACCTGTTTGCCAAACATCGAGTGTTGGTCCATGTGGGTCTGTTCATCTTGCTCACGCAGACCGTCTCAACCGTCCTCGACCTGTGCTTCAATGGCTTTCTCGCGGATGCCATTCCCGGTCAGGACGAGCGGACCGCCTATCTGGGGAACTTCTATGCCCTTCTCAATGGTGGCGCCTTCTTCATGCAGTTCATTGTGACACCACTGATCTTGCAGCGGGTTTCTCTGCGGCACGTGCACATGGGCATTCCCATCGTTCATATACTGGCAGCGGTCCTCGTGATTGTGGAGCCCCGACTGCTGACGGCTGCCGTAGCCTACATCGTGTTTAAGACCTTCGACTATTCCCTGTTCCGCGCGGCAAAAGAGTTGCTCTACATGCCTCTGCCTTTTGACGCGCGCTATCGCGCCAAAGAGGTGATCGATGCCTTTGGTTATCGCGCATCCAAGGGGGTCACAGCCGGAGTCGTAGGGATCGCCTCCTCGGCAGTGGGGATCCTGCCCGCCGTGACCTATCCCGTCGTGGCACTACTGGCGGCGTTGGGCTGGCAGCGAGTCGCCCACCACGCGACGAAGGACACATCAGGCGGCGGCGAATAATTCTTCGAAGAGCTTCGCTGTCCGCCGACGTTCCTCAGCAATCCTGACCTCGATAAAGAGAGGCGCTCGATTGATCTGACGCTGTGACCACGCGTGCAGGAATCCAGCATAGCTGACGGTGCGATCGTAGACGGATAGAATGTCTCGATGGTTCGTCAGTTTCCCCGTCTCCTCGTGGGGACGGACCTGGTGGATGTGGTAACCTGTGATTCTCTTCCCAACACGCGCATACCAGTCGCCGATGGGCTGTAAATTTCCGAGGTCACCGTTGTTGCGCGCGTGCCCCACATCAAAGTGCGCCCCAATACGTCCTGCTTCGTGACCAATGCGACCTTCGACAGAATCAATCCACGCGAGGTATTCACCGATCTCTGTGGCAAATCCCCGGTTGGGGCGATCCGCCGGCGTGCCCGGTTGGTTGTGGATATTCTCGATCGACACGCGCATACCGGCAGCGACGACGTCACGAAACAGCCCTTCATAGCAGGAGAGGAACGACTCCCACGCCGCGGCGGGTTCACCAGCCGAATCAAACATGGTTGCTGCATTGATCTTGGGCACGTGGACTGTGAAAGAGTCGGCGGCGCATGCACGTCCATCGTCGATCTGTCGAGCCACATCCTCTGCACCGACGACGCCACTGGCCTCTTCATCCCAGATCAGATTTGGCAGGTGCCAGGACAGATAGATCGACCGATCGTCACGCAAAGCCGCAAGTTCGTCCAACATAGCTGGTAGGTCATAACCAGCCTCTCTTGGTCGTAGCTCGAGCACGGACAGCCCCGCGTCACGTGTCTCTTTTACCGTTTCAAGAGGGTCTCCATGAATCGACCAGCCCACGGGCGAATGGTCGACATCCGCCGGTAATAGATTCTGCTCATGGGGCCAACTGATCTGTTCGAGAACCCACTGGCCATGGGCGTCTCGCTCCAACAGACTTATTCCGGGTGGCCCGCCGAAGGCTTTCTCCGGATCGAGACCTCGTGTCACGATCTCCTGCCCGTCGCCGATTCGGCGCGAGCGGTCGAAGTGCCGATGGCCTGCCAGATACATCTCGACGGGCTGCTCCTGCAGCCACGCTTCGATCCAACGCCGTGAATCCTGATCAAGTACGTCGGTCGGGTAGTGCGTCAGAATGACACGCGACGCGGCTGCTTGACTCTCAGCCACGAGCCAGTTCCGTTCCTCTTCCGACAGGCGCCCCGTGGAGGTGTCTGGCAGCAGAAATTGCACCTCCCCGATATGCACCGACTTGCCGCCCATGCACGGCGCCAGAATCGGCATCGCTCCTGGATCACGGAGCTCGGCATTCCCCGGTGTAAAGACCCACGGAACGTCCAGCGCCTCTGCCTCCTTGAGGAAGTTGCCAGCTGCCGTCGCCGTGCCATACGTGGTCATGTCACCGGTGACGGCGACCAGATCAGGAGCCAGTCTGTTTGCTTCAGCTATCGCCCATTGCAGAGCCGCTGCGGCTGGCGTGTCCGTTCGATCGGAAAGATGCAGGTCCGTGATCTGGATCAGTCGCACGCAATCATTCTCTCAGGTGGTTTGGTCTCAGTGAAATCCAACTGTGTGCTACATATCCTATGGAAGGTGTGGGCCCGGCGCACGCTGGTTTGACAAGCGACATCACTACGACGATAATACAGTCGCTACACATGTAGCACACTCAAGAGAGACATACATGCCCGCGACTGAAAAACGATCCTCCCTTCCGACCCTCACGCGAACCGAATTGGACATCATGAAGATCCTGTGGCGTGAAGGGCGCCTCGGCGCACGAGAAGTGCACGACCGGATTGGTATCCCACACGACTGGGCGTATTCGACGACGCGTACAATTATTGAGCGCATGGTGAAAAAGGAGTTGGCGAAGAAGCGATCCTTCCACGGCCTCAATGTGTATGAAGCAGCCATCTCACGAGCCCGTGGTCTGGCGGGCATGGTAAGAGACTTCGCCGAGGGTGTTCTGGAGACAGAAGTTGCCCCCGTCGTCTCGCTCTTTGCCGACGCAAATACCCTGACGCCCGATGAGATCGCCGAACTGTATGCTGTGCTCGAAGAGCCGAGGGCATGATGGTCCTGAGTATTGCGCAGATAGATGCCTGCCTCGAAATCCTGTGGCAGCTGACCCTCGCCTCCTCCGTTGTTTTTCTCATAGTGAGCAGCTTGAATCGATTCCTGCCTCGTCGCGCTGCAAATCTGCGCTATGCCCTGCTGTCACTGGTTCTGATGCGGCTGGTGGTCCCACCCAGTGTGACATCACCCGTCAGTATCGGACACCTGCTCAATGGTGTGTCACGTATAGAGACGGCACGCCCCCCTGCCCACTCGGAGGTCCAGGCCTCCCAGCCGATCTTCTGGTCTGACGCGCGAGCCATGCCTTCAGCGCCCGTTCCCTCGGCCCGCATCCCCTGGACTCAGACCCTGTTCGTCCTGTGGGTCCTTGGTGTGGGCGTCACAGCATGCTGGTTGATGATGCGACGGCGAGCCTATCGACAGCTGATCTCACGCAGCGAAGAGATCACGGCCGGCCCTCCTCGCGAAACCTTCGATCGCTGGAGTCGAAGATTCGCACTACGCCAGCCCCTTCGCCTCGTCGCTGGTACCGAGCCCGTCATGCCATTCACTCTGGGGATTCTGCATCCCGTAATCTATCTGCCAAAAAGCGTGTGGAGTGGCACCGGCCCTGCTATGATCGAGAGTGTCGTGGCACACGAACTGGCGCATGTGAAACGGTGCGATGACGTCGGGCTGATACTGCAGCAGATCGTGCAATCTCTGTTCTTCTTCCATCCTGTCGTGTGGATGACAACACGCGCCATGAGGCAAGAATGTGAGATCTCCTGCGATCAGTTGGTGCTGGCATCCGGCGACATCACGCCCAGATCCTATGGCCAGTCACTGCTTCGGATCCTTGGCTTGCAACTGACATCCACAGCAACCGTCGCCACCATGGGGCCACATGGGAGATTGAAAATGCGCCTGCAACAGATCATCGACGATCGACCGAATCGGCGCCTGCACTCGCCCCTCGCCGTTCTTTGTCTCTGTCTTGCAACTGCTGCGACGGCGGCCCTGTCGCCAATGACCGACGCAGATGGTCAAACGAGTACGTCACAGCCAGCTGCGGGAAGTGGTGTATTGTCCCCAACTACAGCACAGCTGAATCCCATCCCACCCTTTGGTGCCAACACGCCACCGCCCACCCTCGATGACCTGATGCCCGGTGCACGTGTGACATCTGGTTTTGGCATGCGTCGTCATCCAATTGATGGAGACATGGTGCATCACGATGGGATCGACCTGACCGTCGGCCGCCAGGCAGCCGTTTTCGCGCCTCGGGGCGGACGCATCGAACTCGTCGAGCAGAACTACGGCAAACAGGGTCGGATGGGGACGGTCATCGTGATCGATCACGGAGGGGGTGCGAAGACCTTCTATGCGCATCTGGCGAGCGTCAACGTCGAGGCAGGAAGCGGCGTGATGGCGGGCGACCAGATCGGTATTGCTGGATCCACGGGTGTGTCGACGGGCCCGCACCTGCACTTCGAAATCTGGATAGATGACGAGAAGATCGATCCTACCCGTATCGGCGAGATCGTCGGCAGATGCTGACAGCCAACCAAGCTGACAACGAAAGAGAGCGGTCGGCGAATTAACGCCGACCGCTCTCGTCCGAACGAATCTGAGGTGCGACTACGGATCGCGCCTGCGAACCCGCAGGCGTCCCGCAAACAACGCGACTGGTCGCAGCATCTCTACTTGATAAACAACATTTCCTGATACGTCGGTAGCAGCCACAAGTCGTCGGCGACGAGTCCTTCCAGCGCATCTGCGTGCTCACGAACCTTGAGCATCGCCGGCAGGATCTTCTTGCACGCGTGCTTCGCTTCACTCAGCATCGAACCGTGCTCTGACGCCATCGTCTTCTCCAGAGCGGCCAGGCTGCTCAGCAGACCCTTCGTGAGATCTGTGATTTCCTTCAGGACAGACAGGTCGGCGTCGACACCTGCATCCTTCAGATTCGCAGCGGCTGCCGCCAGTTCACTCTGATAACGCATCGCTGAGGGATAGATGATCGTCTTGCCCATTTCGACAACCAGATTTGCCTCGACGGTGACGGTCATGCAATACTGCTCGAGGTAAACCTCCAGGCGACTGCCCAGTTCGCGCTTCGACAACACCTTGTATTTGCCGAAGAGACTGACCACCTCTTTTGATGTGAGCACAGGCAATGCATCGACGGTGGTCGTCAGATTTGGCAGGCCACGTGTGGCCGCCTCCGCGTGCCACTCCTCCGAGTATCCATCGCCATTGAAAATGACCCGGCCATGCTTGTTGATGATGTCCTTCAAAAGCTTCTGCACAGCGGCATTCAGCTTCTTCGGGTCCCCCTTGGTCGCCTTCTCCAACTCGGTGGCGCAGTAGTCGAGGGACTCGGCGACGATCGTGTTCATCGCCACGAGGGGCCCGGCGATCGATTGGTTCGACGCCACGGCGCGGAACTCGAAGCGATTACCCGTAAAGGCAAAGGGACTCGTGCGGTTGCGATCGCCAGCGTCCTTTGGCAGGGGTGGTAACACATCAACACCGACCGTGAGTGTCCCACTCTTCTTCGAAGACCTGGCACCACCCGACTTGATCTGCTCAAAGACGTCGGTCAACTGATCCCCAAGGAAGATGGAGATAATCGCCGGTGGCGCTTCGTTGGCACCAAGACGGTGATCATTTCCAGCCGAGGCAACCACAGCACGTAGCAGCGGTGCATGCAAATCGACACCACGGATCAGCGCGGCGCAGAACACGAGGAACTGGGCGTTGGCGTGTGGTGTTTCACCCGGATCCAGCAGATTGCCCTGTGTCGAGTTGCCAAGAGAGAAATTGACGTGCTTGCCTGAACCGTTGATACCGGCAAAGGGCTTCTCGTGGGTCAGACAGGACATGCCACTCTTGTTGGCGATTCGACTCAGCGTCGTCATGATCAACTGCTGGTGATCGGTGGCGATGTTGCTGTTCTCGAAAACAGGGGCGATCTCATACTGTCCAGGCGCGACCTCGTTGTGACGCGTCTTGATCGGAATCCCCAGCTTGAACAGCTCACGCTCGCACTCGAGCATGAATGCCAGGACCCGTTCAGGAATCGCCCCGAAATAGTGGTCGTCGAATTCCTGACCTTTCGGAGAAGGAGCACCGAAAAGCGTGCGACCTGCATTGAGCAAATCCGGGCGGGCGTAGTAGAAGTTGCGGTCTACGAGGAAATACTCCTGCTCAGGACCAGCAGTTGAACGCACCCGTCCGATTTCGTCGTGGCCAAACAGGGACAGGATACGATTGGCGTGGATATCGAGAGCCTGCATCGAACGCAGGACCGGCGTCTTCTTGTCGAGGGCCTCTCCAGTCCAAGAAATGAAAGCCGTCGGAATGCACAGAGTCGTACCATTCGGGTTCTCGAGGATGTAGGCAGGACTGGTCACATCCCATGCGGTATAACCCCGCGCCTCGAAGGTGGCGCGCAGACCACCAGAGGGGAAACTCGACGCATCGGGCTCGCCCTGAATCAGCTGCTGACCAGAAAATTCACTCAACGCTCCACCTGCACCATCGGGCGTCAGAAAGCTATCGTGCTTCTCTGCCGTGGATCCGGTGAGTGGGTAGAAGACGTGTGTGTAATGCGTGGCGCCCTTCTCGATGGCCCAGTCCTTCATGGCCGAAGCGACGACATCAGCAACCGAGCTATCCAGCTTGGCACCTTCATCAACCGTGGCCAGGACGGACTTGTAGATCTCTTTGGGCAGGCGGATCTTCATCACCTTTGTGCTGAACACATTCGACCCGAAGAGTTCGCCGGCGGGGGTCTCGGCGAAATTCAGCGGTTCCGCTGTAGGACTGTAGATGTTGACGGCCTCAATAGCTCGCTGCCTGGCGCTACTTCCACTCATTTTGCTCTCTCCGAGGAACAAGGGGGTTGGCGAACGTGATGAGAAAAAGCAATAAGTGATCCATTGTAAAGTGCGGACTTACGTCGTGGATCAGCAGATTCACCGTTTATGCTGACCTGAGGCTAAGCCGTTGTTTCTATGAGACAACGTGTGAACTCGGCCGCCGTCGCAGGGTTCTCATCCTTGATCCGGTGTTTGATTTAGGTGCATTTTCATACATAAATGTCGTAAATGACCTCAAGAAGACGTTGGTTCGACCGGCTTCAGGCCCTTAACCCAGCGATTACGTGATCTTTTCTCCTGATACCACCGCTTTTCTCACCAATAAAGAGGAATTACAACGAAATCTGCACATCACCACGTCGCACCTCTGAGAACATCGGAAACTCCTCTATCCGAAATAAGACATTTTTGTTCGACGGTAATCGAAATGAAACATTATTGTCTTTTTTGTCATGGCGAGATCAGGACATAAGATGAGTCAGACACCATTGTGCGGGCCCGAAAAGAGAAAAAGCCGCATCCCCTGACAGGATACGGCGTCGTTGCTCATTTCAGCGTAGGCACCTTTGCAGACGCATAGGGCGCTACATATCGGGTTCGACCTCGACAGTCTGCTTGCCCAGCAATTCTGGCTGTCGGCGTAACGATTCGACGACCCGGCCATTGTGCAGCGTCCGCATCGCTTCCAGCGATACATCAAAACGATTCGCCGGATGCCATAACATCCATCCCTGCGCCCCCGCGTCGCGCGCGGCGAGAATCTGCTCTGTCACATACTGTTCGTCGAAGCCGGTGACGCCATAGGGAAATGCCTGTAACCAGGGTCGCACATCAACACCGTGCACTTCAGCCAATGGCTTGAGACGGCGCAGGCCTGCCTGAACCAGGTAGTAGGGATAGTCGGATGGCCTCTCAATCCCCAGGAAAGGGCCAAAGAAGTGCGATGGATACAGCATGGGACTCGCCACATCCAGAAGCGGCAGGAGATCGGTTAGCTTCTGCCCCAGTCGGCGCAGATCCGCCTCGCGTCCCCATGCAGCAACCCCGAAGAGATCTGCAGCGAGCAAAACATTTGTGTCGATCAGTCGCCCTCGGGTCCGAGCAACGAACTCGGTGATCACCTCGTGTTTAGCCAGATGCCATGTGTCGAAGTCGAAGAGCGCGTCCGCCAGATCGCCCTCCGTAGGGAATCTGACATAGTCCAACTGAATCTCGTCTACACCAAATCGTGAGACCTCTGTCACGATCTCAAGCAGATAATCCTGCACCTGCGGCAGAGACGGGTCGAGCCATCCCTTTCCCCACGGGGCACCATCGCCTGCCAGCGACCGCGGCCGCAATTCGGGTCGTACTGCGGCAAGTCGTTCATCGTAGAAACAAGTGAGTCGCGCCACCACATGCAGACGTCGCTTGTGCAGTTCGCGAACCAATGCCCGCGGCCGACGAATGGGCGCAAGCGAGTCGACCTGCGTCGCCAGAGCAAGGGGAACCCGTGATGGATAGCTGAGATCGCCCTGCCGGTCCTTGATGTCGAAGATGATCGTGTTGCCACCAACAGCGATCAACGAATCTGCCAGAGCCAGTATGCGTGCACTTCCCGCTGTTCGTGCAGTCACGTACAGGCCACGCACCTCCGTGCCATCCGTCGCGATGCGTCCACGTGAACCCGACGCGAGTGGAACATGCAGCGTTTGCCCCGGCATCAGCCGATCTGAATCGAACGAACTGGCGACCCGGATGGCCTCAGCCAACTCACCCGTCGTATAAAAGTCGGTTGCCGGAAGTAGCCGCGCCGCGATACCCAACAGCGATTCTCCACGCCGAACGACGACGACAGAATCACTCTCAGAGTCCAGATATTGATCAGACTCGTCGTATTCAGCTGCCCTTGCGTTCTCCGGGCCAGCGAGGCAGAGCAGCGCCAAGCAAATGATCACAATCTGCAAACAGGCCGTCATAATTCGTCGGGCCGCGGTTGGCAGATACGCGGGGGCAGGTCGATGCAAAACGGCAGCCAGAGTCAGGGCGGCGGCGTGCGACAGGGAATTCGTCAGTGTTGGATCCATAGGTGTTGGCTGGTCGAGACGCACTCTTCAGTGGCCGCGAAATATGTAAAAATTGTCATAAAAACAGGCACTTACGTAAGTTACGGATGTCCTGGCAGATCGGCAAGAATATCCCAGTCAAACAGCTGGTTGCCATGACAGCGCGGGCTGCCACACCAGTGTATTTCGGTCCTTAGCCGTGAATGGGAGCCAGGGCCATGAGCAAGCGCTGCAACCCGAGACAATCCTGTTCCCCCTGCCTCAGCAGTTTCGTCCATTTCGCCTTCGCCGTCCCCGTGATCGACGCATAGGCATTGTGCTTGAGCAATTGTTGGCGGACATATCGTAGGCGCTGTGCGCCCTGCTTGGACCCCAGGTGTGGCGCCAATGGCAAGCCGGCGTGGCGCAAGTAATCGGACAGTCCCAGATCCCCACGTTTGCCTCGTGGCTGCTTGGTGAGTTGCGCCTGACGATGTCGCAGAGCGGGTTTCACGTCGGTGAGAATCTCGACGAGTCCGCCCCCTGTGTGTGCATGTCGGCGGGCATGGTCGAGCAGATCTGTGTCGAAAGTGAAGAGTCGGCGACCCTCATCGTAGCAGCGTTCCACCAGATCTTCCATCAGATCGCCGAAGGCCTGCACGCGCAGGTCCTTCGCCAACGCTGCATCAGCGAAAGCCGTATCTGTGACGGTCTGCTCTGGGACGAGATCGGTGCCGCCCTCGCCCCCGGCTATACAGGTGACAAGCACCGGTGCCCCATCCCGTGGTCCTTTGATGTCGATGAACATCCCTTCCTCGACGGCCTGCAGCGGCGGAAGAATCGCGCTTGTTTCTGTTGAGTTGTCCCTATTCTCCATATCCCAGGGTAGCGACACTGCTCGATATGCGTCCAGCCGTTGCCCGACAACGCGGAAAAGGTGAGATTCGTTTCGCTGCCATCGCTGTCAACAACCCGACGTAGAGAGACCGTGATCGGATGACTATTCCGGACCGCCTGAAGCCCCTTCTCATCGTCATCTATCTCTATCTGTTTCTGTACAGCATCAAGTTGCTGGGACACTCCTTCAAACTCTTCGGCAAGGGTTTCGCGGAGACTCTTCTCAACCTGACCTCCGACCCCTTCGTCGGCCTGCTCACAGGAGTCGTGGCCACAACATTGGTGCAGTCGTCTTCCACGACGACGTCGATCGTCGTGGGCCTTGTCGCTGGTGGTGGATTGTCTCTGACAACAGCCATTCCCATCATCATGGGCGCCAATATCGGCACGACGATCACCAACACTCTCGTTGCCGTTGGTCATGTTGCCAATCGCGTCGAATTCCGCCGCGCCTTTTCCGCTGGTGTCGTCCACGACTTCTTTAATGTCGGTGCTGTGATCGTCCTGTTCCCCCTCGAAATGCGCTTTGGCTTCATCGCTCGAGCGGCAACCTGGCTTGAACATGGTTTCGCTGATGTCGGGGGTGTGAAACTCTTCAATCCACTGAAGGCGATCGTCAGTCCGGCGATTGATCTGACAGATGCCTTGCTCGGGTCCGTACCCTATGCGCCATTTGTGATGGCCGTCGTCGCCGCGGTCTTCATGTTCAGCTCTCTCGGGGGGCTGATTGCAACGATGCGATCTCTGATGTTGGCCCGCATCGAGGTCATCATCCA
>Ga0233428_1002376_pt1 | contig 17920 bp, 18 predicted proteins | sample SI_118_April2016_4_FD_179890 | JGI IMG/M metagenome (GOLD analysis project Ga0233428, IMG submission 179890) | Seawater microbial communities from Saanich Inlet, British Columbia, Canada - SI_118_April2016_120_MG | ecosystem: Environmental > Aquatic > Marine > Inlet | place: Canada: British... | reverse complement strand
GCAGCAGGGGGGGGAGTAACGACCCCTGCGGTACGTGGGGTCTCCGCAGTTCTGGGGGGAGATATGCTCTCCAGGGTCTGGGCAGAAGAGGTGAGTGATTCAGATATGGTGGTGATCGATACCTCACTCCGTCTGGAGCAGGCGCGACTGGATTATCTGTTGCGTCAAGTCAGTAGCGTGCTATTGCCGGTGGATGTCAGTGCGCTCGACCTGGAGCAGTTTGAACAATATTTTAGTGAGCTGATTAAACGGATCAGGATGGTAAAGAGCCGTCTGGTTGTGGTGGCTACCCACTGTGCGGAGCAGGGGTTACTGAAGGTGGTACAGCTTCGTCAGGAGCTGGATCAGTTTCAGATTCCACTAGTGATGAAATTGGAACAGGTGGCGAGCGAGTCCCAGGCGGACGCTCTGGCACAGATGTTGCTCAGTGAGGATATGCGGGTGGACTCCGTGTCAGGAAACCGTCTTGGCAGAGCACTCCGTCCAGCAATGGCTCGTGCGGCCTCTATGGTGGATGCTGTTGATGCACTCTCCGGGATTGTGGATGAGGTTACGGGGGGGGTACTGGAGGAGGGGAGGATTGAGCGAGAAGAACCACCCTCTCCACTGCAGCCGCAGAAAGAGAGAAATCAGAGGCTCTCGATGGAGAATGAGCGATTGAGACGTTCCTGAAGGGGGATGTGAGATCCATAATATAATGATCGATGCAGCTGGCGACAGATGCGTTAAATTCAGGAGATTGATAAAATGGCAAATATAGCACCGGTAAGTATAGTTGATAGCAGCCCGAACCTTCCGAAAGCAGTTGAGTCTAGCCATGACTTACAACAAGTGATCAAGCAGAAACAAGAGAATAAAGAGAATTTAGAAGCTGATTCCACAGAAAAGGTTGCGATTGAGGCTAATCTGGCAGCGAGGGATGCCAATGAGGCCTCTACCGTATCCACGCTGACGGCAGAGATTCTGACAGAGGCTGCTGAAGTAGCCAAAGAGCAGACCGCTCATGCGGTTGAGGTGACAGCACTGGCTGAGCGGGTGACCGGCTTGGCAAAAGAGGCGACACAACGTGCACAGGTAGCCCGTAAACGTGCAGAGCAGTCGACCATTGAGATGCGCAAGGTGATTGACCGGGAACAGGAAATTGCCAATCGTGCGAATCAGGCGGCACGTGATGCAGAGCAGATTGCCACTCTGGCACAGCAGGCCTCTGCTGAGGCCACTGATGCGATTGAGCAGGCTCGTGGTGCCACACTGGAAGCCAACGGGGTGATTGGAGAGGCACAGAAAATCTCTGAAGAGACTCAACAGGCGACAGAAAATGCGCGTCAGGCGACCCGCAAAGCGGTTGAGGCAGCGCGTGGTATGGAGAAGATCAGTGGTGATGTTAAACAGATATCAGAAGGGGTTACCGCTACCATCAGAAAAGCCTTTAGTGAAGATCCTGCACAGAAACATCTGGTTCGTAGTAAAACTGACAAACTGAAGCAGCGTGCAGAGCAGTTAAGAATGCATACACAGGAGATGCGTGAAAAGATTGCTGCGGTTAGTGAAAAATAGCCATCTTCATCCTGGCCGATGGTCAACCGAAGCGAGGTGACACCTCTCTTAATTTATTTAGTTAGTTTGGTGTCATCGCTTTGGTGTAACGGCAGGGTGACGGTAAAACAGCTCCCCTCCAGATCGGTACGGTTTTTGGCGCTTACCCCTCCACCGTGGTGGGTAGCCACCAGGCGCACAATGTAGAGCCCAAGCCCCAGATGGGGGCGTTCCGGGTTACTCTCTTTGCGAGAGGAGACCATGGATTCAAATAGGGTGTCGCGGATCCCCTCATCAATGGGCGGTCCCTCGTTGAGAATAGATATCTCAATACCCCGTCTCTTCTGATGCACAACCCGAACATTAATCGGAGTGCCAGGGTCACTGTAGTCAACGGCATTATTAAGCAGGTTGTCGAGTAATTGCTCAATGGCATAGGGCCAGCCCCGGATAGGGATGGCATGGTCAGGCAGCTCAATCTGGAACAGTTGCAGGGTATGGGTGTTCTGGTAGTTGTCGAGATACTCATCCAATAACTCGTGCAGATCAAAATCCTCTTCGCTACCGGGTGCCAGGGCCTCATCAAAATTGGATGCCTCTGTCAGACTCTGAACCATGGAGCCGAGCCGACCAATCCCTTTACGGCTTTTACGGAGATATTTCTGACTCTTCTCGGTTCTGGGAATCTCCCGTTCCAGATGTTCCAGTGAGGTGGCGACGATGTTCAGAGGGTTGAGGATCTCATGTTTGAGCATTCGTGGCATACGTTCCAGATAATGGGTGTAGCGAGCGAGCTTCTGTAGCATAGAAGAGATACTGCGTGAGAGGTCACCGAGCTCATCCAGAGCATGGCGTTCTGTGAGAATTTTTTCTGTTACGATGCGGCCACTTTCGTCAATGGATGCGCTGGTCTCTTCTCGTAGACGGTGAAGCCGCAGGGTCAGGCGGGTCGCGATAGTGATTAGTATGAATGAGGCGACCAAGATAACCAGTAAGGTTGAGCCGACCACATTTTCCAGTGCAATTCGTAGTTGAGAGAGGATTCTGAGATTGCTCTGCTCAGCAACCACGACACCCAGCTCACCCTCTTCACCATGGATTGGATAGATTATGGTGATAACATCGGCCAGCCCATCATAAGAGGGGCGTATCAGCCTCTGCTCTTCCCCGTTTTTAAGTGCCTGATCAATCGCACTCCATGAGAATTCACGGGTATCACGAATTGGTTCATCAAACTGTTGAATTGGCGCACCTAAAATCCACTCAAACAGGGTGGCGGTAACGAGGTTGCGTTCATCATCCTGGCTGAGGGTCGTCAACAGAGTGCCGGTAGTTGCAACAATTCTGCGGTGGCGGTCAGTAATAGAGAAGCGGGCATCCGGGAGGTCAATGGCATGGATCATCCGTTCCATCGAGGGTGCGGGTAGAAAAACACGATTCATATAGGCCTCTGTCCACTCCTTGAAGGTGCCAATCTCGGTTTTTAGGGTACGGCTCTCCGGCTCATCAATGTCGATGATTGAGAAGGAGAGGGCAGTGGTCTCATTGATCAGTTTTTTGGGAATTTTTAGCTCAATCACATAACCGGTTGAGGTGGAATGCATAGAGGCAACGAAGGCACGCTCATGCATTCCCGTGGTGGGTTTCTCCCACGACTCATCCATTTGATAGATGCTCATTAGCCCTGCCCGGTAGGCGGTTGCCAGATAATTTTGTGGGGATTGATTTTGATGTTGCAGGAAGATACGGAGGTGGTCACCACTATCAACCCGTAGCCCTTTACTGCGTCGAAAGAGGGTCTGGTTGTCCGTTACCCTGAACAGGGCATAGATGTGGCGTTTATCATCAGAGACACCCAGCAGGTGTTGATAGGAGAGATCCCCCGTGTTGTACTGTTTTCCCCCCTGAAGAATGTGGTTTTGACCATACTCAACAGCGCGTGAGAGAATGGGGATCCACTCCTCAAAGCCGGGGTCATCAAGGTCGGGGGTCTCTATTAACTCATGCGCATAGAGATCCTGTTCATTACTTAAGGCGTGGGGAATCCCGGTCTCTGGATTGAAAAGTGCCTCATTGTTATGGAGTACGGTTGCCACCGCCTGGGCGGCCATTGAGAGTGCATTTTCCTGTCCCTGTTGGAGAAAATGTTTCATCTCGACCAGTATTTTGTAGCCCATCACCGGGGTGGTGAGAAAGAGAATGATGGCAAAGATCAGCTTGTTCCGAATGCCTCCCCATTGACGGAGTTGATCCAGCGTTTTGCTGCCTAGCAGTCCCAACGGTATCCCACCCCAAAGACATTACGAATACAGTTAAAGTCAGGATCAATACGTTTGAACTTGATGCGAATTCTACGGATGTGACCGTTAATCGTATTCTTCTCTACAATGGTCTGGCGGGTGACGGGCATGAGTGACTCATAGCTGAAGGCCTCACCGGGGGACTGTGCGAGTGCCTCCAGTAACCAGAACTCCGTCAGGGTCAACTCCAGCGGCTCCTTTTGCCAGTGGACGGTGAGAGCGGTCTCATTTAGTGTAAGCTCACCGCAAATGGTGTCGTTGGAGAGGTGGTGTGATGAGGTATGGGTGAGGCGCTCCTCAATGCGGAATAGGGAAGAGACCCTCACGGTCAGGTAATCGAGGGTGATCGGTTTAATCAGATAGTCCCATGCCTCCAGTCTTAACCCCTCAACACGATCCATCTCACTATCACGAGCAGTGAGAAAAATCACCGGGATGGTGGGGTGCTGTTTGTGTAGTTCAGTGCAGATCTCAAAACCGGCATCATGGTTTTCGCCCAGCATCACATCAAGAATAGCGAGGTCAGGTAAGGTCTCCCTAAACCCCCTCAGCGCCTCCTCTTTGCTGGCATAAGCGGTGATGGCATATCCCTGGCTACGCAGTGCATCAGCATAGTTTTCTCGCTGATCCGGGTCGTCTTCAACAATGGCAATTTTTCTATTCATAAAGATCCATTATTCTGGGATTATCAGTGGGTGACAGGAACAGTGGGTGGCAGGAAAAATCCACAGAGCGGTATAATCTGAATAGTATATACTTCGAACCGTTTTGTGATGGGCCAATTGGCTCAATATTTAGCTCAATTACTTTGTGGATATCTGTGAAATGAAATTGACCACTCGATTTGCCCCGAGTCCAACGGGTTACCTCCATGTGGGAGGGGCGCGTACTGCACTCTTCTCCTGGCTCTATGCGCGTCGCCACGGTGGTGACTTTATTCTCAGGATCGAGGATACCGATCGTGAGCGCTCTACCGAGGCCTCGGTCAACGCAATACTGGAGGGGATGAACTGGTTGGGGCTGGAGTATGACCAAGGGCCATTTTACCAGACCCACCGTTTTGATCGTTATAAAGAGGTGATCCAGCAGCTTCTGGAGCAGGGGAGTGCCTATTACTGCTACTGCAGTCGTGAGGAGCTGGATAAGATGCGTGAGGGGCAGCGGGCAAGAAAAGAGAAGCCCCGTTATACCGGCCTCTGTCGTAGCCGAACCGAGCCACGTGAAGGGGTAGACCCCGTCATCCGTTTTAGAAACCCGACAGAGGGTGCGGTAGTGGTGGATGATCTGGTGCGTGGCAAGGTGGTGTTTCAGAATAGCGAGCTGGATGATCTGATTATCGCCCGTTCAGATGGTACCCCGACCTATAATCTTACGGTGGTTGTTGATGATCTCGATATGGGACTCACCCATGTGATTCGTGGGGATGACCATCTCAATAATACGCCTCGCCAGATTAATATTCTTAAGGCACTGGGGGCGGAGCTGCCCAAGTATGCCCATCTTCCAATGATTCTGGGGGCGGATGGAAGCCGCCTCTCCAAACGTCATGGTGCGGTGGGGGTTATGCAGTATCGGGATGAGGGGTATCTGCCGGAGGCACTGCTGAACTATCTGGTGCGATTAGGGTGGTCTCATGGGGATCAGGAGATCTTCTCGATGGATGAGATGGTAAAGCTATTTGAGTTGGAAGATATCAACCACTCGGCCTCCACCTTTAACCCGGAAAAACTACTCTGGTTAAATCAGCACTATATTAAAAGTAGTAGCCCTGAGCATGTGGCGCGTCATCTGAGCTGGCATATGGGGCAGCGGGGGATCGATCCTGCTCATGGGCCGGATCTGGTCAAAGTGGTTGAGGCACAGCAGGAGCGGGCCAAGACCCTGGTGGAAATGGCGGATAATAGTCGCTGCTTCTATCTCGACTTTGATACTTTTGATCCCAATGCGGCGAAGAAGAATCTCAAAGCGGCAGCAGAAGAGCCGCTGACTAAAATCCGCGATACGCTCGCTGAACTGGAGATCTGGGATGCAGAGCCGATCCATGAGGTCGTTAAAGAGGTTGCAGAGCGGCTCGATCTGAAGCTGGGTAAAGTGGCGCAACCCCTGCGGGTAGCCGCAACAGGAGGTGCGATCTCGCCTCCGATCGATATTACCCTGGCACTGATCGGCAGAGAGCGTGTGCTACAGAGAATTGAGATGGCGCTCACCTTTATAGCCGAGCGGATAGTGGCCAACGGTTAGTTTTTCAATTGTTTATGGCCAGCCGAACCGGTATCATACGCGGCTATTTTACAGACAAGGTGAGTAGGCGAGATGGCGACAGTCAGTACAAGTGAGTTCAGAAATGGCTTGAAAGTGATGATTGATGGAGATCCTTTCACCATTGTTGATAACGAGATGGTGAAACCGGGGAAAGGGCAGGCCTTTAACCGGGTAAAACTGCGGGGGCTGATAAGTGGGAGAACTCTGGAGCGTACGTTTAAATCGGGAGAATCCATTGAGCGAGCAGATGTTCATGAGGAGGAGTATCAATACTCCTATTCCGATGGGGATCTGTTCTATTTTATGCACCCGGAAAGCTTTGAACAGATTGGTGCCGACAAAGCCGCTATGGGAGAGGCAGAGCAGTGGCTGAAAGGTCAGGAGATCTGTCTGGTGACACTCTGGAATGGCAACCCGATCTCTATTACTCCGCCCAACTTTGTCGTGTTACAGATTACCGAGACCGATCCGGGGCTGCGTGGGGATACCTCCAGCGGTGGCGGTAAACCGGCAACACTGGAGACGGGAGCCGTGGTTCGGGTTCCGCTCTTTGTCCCTGAAAATGAGGTGATCAAGGTGGATACACGTACGGGTGAATACGTCTCACGTGTCAAAGAGTGATGGATAGCTCTCTGCTACAGGAGCGCGCGACCTTTATACGGGCTATTCGAAGCTTCTTTTTTGAGCAAGATGTCATCGAGGTGGAGACACCGGTGCTCTCTAGCGCAGCCACTACGGACCCACAAATTGACTCTTTTGTAACCACCTCACGGGGGCGTGATGCAGAAGGGCCTGAGCGGCTCTACCTTCAATGCTCCCCGGAACTGTTTATGAAGCGCCTGTTGGCAGAGGGGAGTGGCCCCATCTTTCAGTTGGGCCCCTCGTTTCGTGCCGGTGAGATCAGTCCGCTCCATAATCCAGAATTTATGATGTTGGAGTGGTACCGTCCGGGCTATACGATGGAGCAGTTGATGGATGAGGTTGAGGCCCTGGTAAGCAACTTTGTCGATCTTCCCTCAATAGAGCGGATAACCGTGGCTGAGGCTTTTGAGGTGGTAGGGGTTGCTGATCTCTACAGCACAACCATCGAGCAGTTGCAATCGGCCGCATTGGCCATGGCGCTGCCCTCAGCCGAGGAGATGGATCTTGACTGGGATGGCTGGGTTGATTATCTGATGGTGTTGGCGATCATTCCCCGTTTCTCTCATGCGGCTATCTTTTTTACCCACTATCCAGCCTCTCAGGCCGCACTGGCCCGGATCAGCCCCGATAACCCAAAGGTGGCAGAGCGTTTTGAGCTGATTCTGAATGGGATGGAGATTGCCAATGGCTTTTGTGAATTGACCGATGGGGCAGAGCAACGTAACCGCTTTCAACAGGAGCTGAGTGAGCGCAGTGCCGCTGGATTGGAGGCAGTGCCGATGGATGAGAAGTTCCTGCAGGCACTGGATCATGGTCTACCCGACTGCTCGGGGGTTGCACTGGGCGTAGAGCGGCTGATGATGTTGTCAATGGGGAAAGAGCAGATCAGTGAGGTAATGCCGTTTTCTATCAATCAGGTTTAGCGGTGCCCTGTAGTTATCTTGACTGCATACAGATGCCATTCTGGAAACAACCATAGCTTTTCTTGGTGGGGTCTTCGACAGAGAGAGGCTCTGCTTTAACGGCTACCTCTAGCGGGACCGTCTCCACCACTGGAATAACCTCAAGTATAGAGGAGTCTCCTCCCTGGGGGGAAATGGGGGCCTCTTGTGGATAGAACATAAATGGGTCACTCTCTTCACCCCGTGGCGACTCGGCATTCAGAATCGAATCAACAATAGTCCGGCTGATCGTTCCCTGAGCCGTGGAGACCACAAGGCCCGATTCGATTGTTGTGATTCTGGCGTTAATATGGATGCCGCGTCGATGTTGGGTATAGGTGCCGGAGAGTACCAGGTTGATCTGCTGTTTTTTCCTCAGTTCATCGACCGAGCGACTGCGGATAAAGTCTCCCTTATCAGAAACCCGAATGGAGGGCATGGTCTTATAGTCAATCACCTTAAAGCCCCGAATCTGCATCTCATGGATCATATTGTCGGCCAGGGTCTCCCCAATGGCATCGGCCTGATCATAGCTCTTGATGTTGACAAATGAGGTGATTGCAATCGGGTTATCAACCAGGTTTTCAATGGCTTGATTCTGTACCAGTTGAGCGGCCATGTAACGGCTTACAGCATGGAGTCCGTTATCATTTTTATAGTGGCTGGAGGGTGGATGGTTGAGCGGATTAAGGGTAGTGCTATGGGGCGCGGTTGAAGAGGGTTCCGCAGTGGCCGCCTGTTTTTTTGCAGCTGTAGAGCAGCCTTGCAAAAGTAGCAAGAGAGCGGTGACCAGAACTAAAATCCTAATGCTCATTGTGGCTGAAAAATCCTTATTGGACACCTAATCTAAACCCAAAAGCCAGTCACATCCATTTCGAAAGTGACTGGCTCACAGCTTGCCATCTACATCGCACACTCTGTCAGTGGGTGGTCAGTGTGGCAGGAGTGGTTGAGGGAGTAAACCCTTATTGAATTTTTAGCTCAATCTCTCCAATCGCCACATCTGCCTGTTCGGCTCCATTCGCCCCCTTTCAAGGTAGTAAATTGTTCCCGTCTACAAGCTCGACCTCATGCTGGTCCACAGGTTTTCTGCGTGTGCTACCATTAATTCCATTCAGCATTTTCAGGTAATACCCCTTGGAAATATGTGCCTGGGCAGAAGAGGTGATGACCGAGGTGGCCATATCTACCAGCCGTACATTGATCATAATTCCATTAGGATATTCTGTATAGGTACCCGAGATGACATGGTTGATGTTGTATTTTCCGCGCAGCTCACTGAGGTTCTTGCTCATCACGAAGTCCCCCTCTTTTGAGACCTGGATGGATGGCATGGTTTTGAAATCAATCGTTTTAAAGCCACGAATCTGGAGTTCATGCATCATGTTTTCACTCAGCCAGAGTCCCAGTTTATTGGTCGATTTGAAATCTTCCAGCTCAACCAGAGAGGCAACCGCAATGGGGTTGTCTCGCATATTCTCCATATCCCTGTTTTGGGTGAGCTGATCCACAAGAAAGCGGGAGACCTCGTTTAGTTCCCCGGGAATCGAGACCATCGGGTTCTGCTGATACGGTTCGGTAACACCACTTCGGACACCAGCAAAGTCACTGAGTGGGGTTGCTGATGCAGTTGAACAGAGAAGTACACCTGCACTGATGAGGGTTGTAAGCGTTTTTTTCATGATTCTACTCCAGGTTTATCTGCAGGATTGTGACTGACTGTAGGCGCGAACACTTACCGGAAGGTTTCCGCAGACATGACAGGGGTCTTGATAGGTGACAACAGCCACTGATTTGGCACACTCGGAAGAGATGCTCTCCTCAAAACAGTTTGCACAGGCAGGCCCCACAGAGGTCGTTTGAGTCGGTGTCTCCATTACAGGTTGGGTAGTCATAGGCTGAAGAGTGCATCCTGACAGGCTAGCTACCATGCCCAACAGAGATATTATCGCTAGTTTTTTTGTCATGATTTTATACATAGGGTTACCATCCATTGATTATTGAGTGTGTTGAATAAACAGTATTTCACCTACCTTATCGGATCACTGCATCAGAGTGTGAGTAAGGATTTCCTCAAATCACGTTGTGCTCATATGGCATACAAGTTGCTCAATGGGAAATGAGGATCAGGAATAACATTTTATTGGCACCATAAATCATGATTAAAATTATCATTGCAGATAACCAGAAGCTATTTCGGCAGACACTTAAATCGAGTCTGGAGGCCACTAGGGGCGTGACAGTGGTTGGGGAGGTGGAGCGTGAGTCAGATCTCATTAGCTGTTACCGGTCGACCCATCCGGATCTGGTATTGATTGACCCGGCATTGAGTGAACAAGGGGATAACCAGGGGCTGGTTCAGCTCTTTCAGTATGACCTCTCGGTTAGGGTTGTCATGGTCACCATGCTTCCGTTTCAGACCCATCGACTAAAGGTTTGTGGGAAAACCGTTTCGGGCTTCTTTTCCAAACATTGTGGCCTCTCTGAACTGGTCGATTCGATCGAGAAGGTTCACCTGGCAAACCGGGAGGGGAGGCTGCTGAAAACATTGCTCTCTCAAGATCTTATGCAGAAGGAGCAGGCCCTCTCCTCTGAACAGGGCAGTCCCTCGATGGTTGAGCGCCTAAGCAAGCGGGAGTTTCAAATATTTTCCCAGCTGTTGAGTGGAAAACAGACGATGGATATCGCGGAATCTTTCTTTATCAGCCCCAAGACCGTATCGGTCCATAAAAGTAATATTATGAAGAAGCTGGGGGTGAGAAATAATATGGACCTGTTTAAGGTGGGCATTCAGTTTGGCATGGTGAGGACCACTGTTCCGGCAACCCTGATTTGAGCCAGTCAGCAAGATATGAGTAGTCTCATAAACTCCTTCATGGCGATTCCGGGACCGTTGATAGCCAGGGATGACTATCGTCGAGCGCACATGGATGTTTCACAGCGTGTCCTGGAAACGTTATGAAGGAATTTATGAGAGGCTTAATCTCAACCATTACTTTTGGGACGATGAGTGCCGAGTTTCCCCTATCGCCTCCCCCATGCGCAGGGGAGCTCTGCTCTTAACGGGTTCCAACGAGGTGATGGCCTCTTTTCCAAACAGAAGAATGACGGTTGAGCCCATGTTAAAGCGCCCCATCTCTTCCCCTCTTTTCAGCGTGACAGGATTGTTCTCTCCATATTTCCATACCTGTATATAGCGCCGATTGGGTGGGGTGATCTCACCCTGCCAGACAGTCTCAATGCTGCCCACAAAAAGGGCACCCACCAATATCATCGCCATCGGTCCGGCCGGGGTATCAAACAGTGCGACAACCCGCTCATTGCGTGCAAACAGTCCGGGCACCGTTCGGGTAGAGGGGTTGTTGACCGGATAGAGCCTTCCCGGAATGTAGACCATCTCTCGCAGAGTGCCCTCCAGCGGCATATGAATACGGTGGTAATCTCTGGGAGAGAGGTAGATCGTGGCGAACTGCCCATCTATAAAAGGGCGAGCGCGTTCGGCCCCTCCACCCAAGAGCGAGGTGAGGTTGAAACAGTGCCCTTTGGCCTGAAAAATAGTCTCTCTGTTGATGGCACCCGACTGGCTCACCACTCCATCGACGGGGCTAATGAGCGTCTGCTCACCCCCGGCAATGGGGCGTGCGTAGGTATTGAGTGTTCGGGTGAAAAAATCGTTGAATGAGGCGTACTCATCCAGCTCAGGGCGCTCAACGATAGAGAGGTCAATTTTATAGTGGCTGCAGAGCGTCCGAATCAGCCGTTGGGAGAGCCAGCGATTTTTGGAGCGGGCCACGGCATGTACTCCACGAGAGAGGGCATGGTGCGGAAGCAGCACAAGAGGTAGAAGAAAGAGTCGGTCCGTAATGTATTGCAGGTACTGTTTCATGGTGTGGTCTGTGTGGGATCCAGTCGAATGGCAAGGGTCTCTCCAATCTTTAAAGTAGACTTCTTACTGATGGTGTTCATCTTGACGAGGTGTTCTGTTGTGGTGTGAAATTTTACTGCGATCTCGCTCAGGGTATCATTGGGTCGAACCGTATAGTAGATGGTCTGTGTCGCCAGTTTGGAGAGGAATGCCGGGCGTGAACGCAGCTCTGGCAGGGGTTTATTGCGTTCACGCTTCCACACCACCAGTTTTTTTCCTATGTTGAGAATGTCTGCGGGAGCCATTCCGTTCCACTGAGCCAGCTGTCGGCTGGTGACGCCATATTTCCTGGCAATATCCCAGAGTGTCTCTCCAGAGTGAACCTCATGGCTATGGCGCTGACCGGGACGTCTACGGTTTTGCAGACGGTTGAGTCGATTACTGGTGCTCAGCGTATAGTTTTTCATGGCCTGTAAGGGCACCTGGATGGTGAGGGCTTTACCGGCTATGATTTTGTTGCTCTTGAGACGGTTCTGCTCTTTGATCGCGGCGATGGTGGTGTGGTATTTGTGAGCAATGGTGCTCAGAGACTCCCCCTTTGCCACCGTGTGCCGTTTCCACTGCGTCAGACGCTGAGGGGCATTTTTCAGGTTTTTTTGGTACCGTTCCACATGGTTGATCGGTAGCAGAAGTTGATGGGGTCCCTCAGGAGGAGTGGCCCACTGGTTAAGCCCCGCATTGTGCTGGTATAGCTTTTTGAGGGGAAGCTCGGCAAATTCTGCGGCCAGTGTGAGATCAATCTGCTCTCCGCCGGTTCCCACGATGGCAGTCAGTGGACGGTTGGGGATGTAAGGTAGCTTAAAGCCCTGCTTCTTACTGGTCTCAATGAATCGGGCCAGTGCCAATAGGCGAGGAACGTAACCCTGGGTCTCTTTAGGAAGCTTTAGATCCCAAAAGGTGGGGTGCTTCTTGTGCCCCTTCTTTTTGGACTGATGGTATTTTCTGATCGCCTTACGTACATTACCTGCCCCCGCATTGTAGGCAGCGAGTGCCAACAGCCAATCCCCTTTGAACTCTCTGGACATATCCTTCAAAAAATGGAGTGCGGCATCGGTTGAGGCAATGATGGAGCGTCGCTCATCAATCCACCAGTTCTGCTTCAGCCCATAGGTTTTGCCAGTCTCCGGGATAAACTGCCAGAGACCGGCAGCACGTCCCGGCGAGTAGGCATAGGCGCGGAAAGCACTCTCGACAACAGGAAGCAGTGCAAGTTCTAGTGGTAAATTCTTCCGTTGAGCCCGTTTAACGATGTGGTAGAGATAGGGTCTACCCCTTTTCAGTACCCGGTTTAGATAGTCGGGGTTATTTTTATACCAGAGAATGTGTGGAGCCAGACGTGGGTCACTGCGCGACGTCAGCTTCATTCCCCCGATGACCTCACTCCAGAGTGATTGACTGCCCGGTGAGCCAGCCACCCCAATGGAGGGGATGTGAAGGAGCAGGATCAGCAGTAGCAGAGGGGAGTTCATCTGGCTCAGGGAGGTTATTTGGTTGACGATACGCTTCATGGTTCGGGTATTATATAGGCTCCGCTCTTCAATTGAGTTTTATGAGTCCCCCTTTTTTATGCAACCCAGCTTACCTCTGCAGCGATGGCTCTCCTCCTCCGCCGGGCAGCTCCTGCTACAACAGGAGCATAGCTGGAACGGCGAGCTGTTGAAGCGGCTCTATGGGGTACACCTGATGCAGCTAGGGCTGGCCAAGGAGAACTATATCGAGCAGGCCACAGGGATGCACCACACGTTTGTGATGGACCTGGATGCCCATGAGGAGCAGAGCTGGGCGGTGGTTGAGGGGCACGAGAGCGCACTTCCGATTGCAACCGAATCGCTTTCTGCGGTGATTCTTCCCCATGTTCTGGAGTTCTCCAGTGATCCTCATCAACTATTACGTGAGGTGACGCGAGTGTTGACGGAGGATGGGAGTGTGGTGATTTATGGCTTCTCTCCCTGGGGGGCGCTCAATCTGGGGCGTAGAATCCCCTCTGGGCGTTACCTCTCTGCGGGTAAGGTGTCGGAGTGGTTGGCGCTGCTGGGGTACGAGCTGGTTCAGCAGCAGCAACTACCGTTGTTGGGCTGGTCCTGGAGCCGTTCCCGGTTGAACAGTGGGGCCTATCAGCTGGTCGCCCGGCGCCGCGTGGTGCCACTGAATCCCATTCGCTCACGCTGGCAGCGTAATCCAGTGGTGGCGACCAGAAATATGGTAAATAGCGAGTACGGTAACTATCTGCCTCAGACAAAAGAGCAGCAATGACGTCTGAGTTGAGGATTCCAGGTTAATAGAAGGAGATGGATAATGAGTAGTGCGGATGTCACTCCTGAGGTGACAGAGATCTTTACCGATGGAGGCTGTCGTGGCAACCCTGGTGTGGGAGGCTGGGGGGTGTTGCTGCGTCATGGTACGGTTGAGAAGAGGCTATTTGGCGGTGCCTGTCAAACGACCAATAACCGGATGGAGCTGTCCGCCGTGATCGAGGCATTGGTTGCGATCAAGCGTCCGGTTCCACTGCGGATAACCACCGACTCGAAATATGTGAAGGATGGGATTACCCAGTGGATCCACAACTGGAAAAAGAATGGCTGGAAGACGGCAGCAAGGAAGCCAGTCAAGAACGATGACCTGTGGAGAGCGTTAGACGTCCTGGTTCAGCAGTATGAGGTGGAGTGGTGCTGGATTAAGGGACACAGTGGTCACAGGGAAAATGAGATTGCAGATCAGCTTGCCAACCAGGGGATGGATGAGATGGAGTGTGGGGCGGAGAGGAGAGGTAACGGATGAGACAGATTGTACTGGATACTGAGACCACCGGGCTTGAACCAAAACAGGGGCACCGTATTATTGAGATTGGTTGTGTGGAGATGGTTAATCGACAGCTGACCAATAACCATTATCACCAGTATATCCAGCCGGATCGGGTGGTTGACGGTGGAGCCATTGAGGTGCATGGCATCACCAATAAGTTTCTTGCCGATAAACCCCGTTTTGAGGCGGTGGTAGATGATTTTATTGAGTATGTGCGGGGGGCTGAGCTGATTATTCACAATGCCCCTTTCGATGTCGGCTTTATTAACCATGAGCTGGGGTTGTTAGAGCGGGGGTTCTCTAACATTGATGAGATCTGTACCATTACAGATACCCTGCAGATGGCACGAAAACAGTATCCGGGGCAGAAGAATAGCCTGGACGCACTCTGTAGACGGCTGGATATTGATAACAGCCAGCGTACCCTGCACGGCGCACTGCTGGACTCTGAGATATTGGCAGAGGTCTATCTTTCGATGACAGGGGGGCAGACGGGTTTTGATCTGGATGGTCTGGGTGAGTTTGGTGGGGTAGAGCCCGTTCGACGCCTCTCCAGTGAACGTCCCCGCCTACCCGTCACCGCAGCCAGTCGTGAGGAGCTTGTGGCACACCAGGCATATCTGGAGAAAATAGGCAGCCCAACCCGCTGGTGAGGGCCGTGCCTGGAGTTACCTTACTTCTGCTCTGAGTTTCTGGAGAGCTTCATCACCATCTCTAATACCTCACTAGAGAGATAACCGGCAATCAATAGCAGAAAGCTGAGTGTCAGACCACTGACCAATATCCAGACTTCTGTAGTCTGTTTAAGTAGTGGGGCAATCATCTGCTGAAGGTGGTTGAGCCAGGGCGAGACCTCAACCTCCTCGATCTGTAGCAGGGTGAGTAGCGTGGCTGCTAGTGTAGCAACAAAGAGCACCTCGCCACTGAGTCGTGCCAATACCGTCACCACCTCGGAGAGGGCATAGCGGGGGTCATAGAGTGAACGGATCTCTGCCGCCCGCAGGAGCAGTAGGTGGATAACCATATAGCCAGCCAGTAGTAGCAGTAGTTGGGAGAGGATGGGCAGTAGCAGCGATGCTCCGGCAGGAAGGTCGACCATTCGTTGCCCGTTCTCAATGGCATCGCCCAGCAGATAGATAGTGAAAACAATGGCTGTAATCCGCAAAATGCCCGAAAAAGTGGTACGAAAAAAACGTCCATCCGTTAGTGCGGATAGCCAGTTATAGACAAATAAGAATTTTTCCATGGTTTGGAGGTTAATGTTTCCTGCGTATTGCATTGTTCAACAAAACAGCTACTCTATCTCTTTGGAGAATAGAATCCATGATCAGGATGCACCACACCATACAGGAGAGAGGCGATGGGGGACAAGAAGATATTTCTCTACTCAACAGAGGGGGAAGAGCAGGGAGCACTCCCCGTTATTGAGGGGAGTTATGGCCCTGATGTGATTGATGTACAGAACCTGCATGAACAGACGGAGATGTTTACCTTTGATCCGGGCTATCTCTCAACGGCTAGTTGTGAAAGCTCCATCACTTATATTGATGGTGACAAGGGAGAGCTCTATTATCGCGGATATGCGATTGAGGAGTTGGCAGAGCAGAGTAGCTATCTGGAGTGTTGCTATCTGTTGCTGAATGGTGAGCTTCCCGGAGCGGATGCACTGGGTGAGTTTGAGATGATCATCACTGAACACACCATGGTCAATGAGGCGATACGGCGCTTCTACGAGGGGATGCGATATGATGCTCACCCAATGGCCATTACCCTAGGAGTAGTGGGGGCACTCTCTGCCTTCTATCACGACTCCATTGATATCCGTAACCCTAAACACCGAACCATCTCGGCTCATCGTCTGATCGCCAAGATGCCCACCATTGCCGCCTACAGTTATAAATATACGATGGGTCAACCCTTTATGTACCCCAACAACCAGCTGGGTTACTCGGAGAACTTTCTCCATATGATGTTCGCGAATCCGGCATTTGAGTACAAGGTCAACCCGGTTGCGGCACGAGCGATGGATCTCATCCTGATTCTCCATGCGGACCATGAACAGAATGCCAGCACCTCCACGGTTCGTCTTGCGGGGAGCTCGGGGACCAACCCGTTTGCCTCTATTGCTGCCGGTATCGCCTCATTGTGGGGACCAGCGCATGGCGGAGCGAATGAGGCGGTGATCCGTATGCTGGAGGAGATTGGTACCAAGGAGTCTATTGTCCACTATGTGGAGCGTGCCAAGTCTAAAGAGGATAGCTTCCGTTTGATGGGCTTTGGGCATCGGGTCTATAAAAATCACGATCCACGGGCCAGAATTATCAGAAAGGCCTGCTATGAGCTACTGGACAGCCTCAACGAGAGGGATACTCCCCTGTTTGAGACCGCGCTGGAGCTGGAACGTATTGCGCTGGAGGATGACTATTTTATTGAGCATAAGCTCTACCCCAATGTCGACTTCTACTCGGGGCTGATCCTCAAGGCACTGGGAATCCCACTGAATATGTTTACAGTAATATTTGCGATGGCTCGTACAGCCGGGTGGATAGCTCAGTGGAGCGAGATGTTGGATGATCCGGCACAGCGTATCGGGCGGCCTCGGCAGCTCTATACCGGAGCCACACCACGCCCCTATGTGGAGATAGGGGAGCGGTGAGTGGTCAGATAGTTAGAGAATATCTTTTAGTGCTTTTGCAGGGGTGATTCTTAGCGCATTGTGTGCTGGTTTAGCCGCAATGGTGATAGTCTCACCCGTCTGTGGGTTACGTCCATCGCGAGCCTTGGTGGCCTTCTTTTTGTAGCGTTTGATGGTCATGAGTCCGGGTAGGGTGAAACGACCGACAGACCGTGGCTTGACGTGACGCTCAATAATGATGCCGAGACTGGCCATCACATCAGCAACCGCTTTTTTGGGAAGACCCGTGTCCTCAGTAATTGTGGTGATGGTTTGTGCTTTTGTGAATGCTTCTTTTACAGCGGTAGTTTTTGGTGCCATTACAGCGGTTCTCCTTCTCTTCGTTTGAAAACGGTACCCATTGAATCGGAAAATGGATAGCGATGAAACCCTATCTGAAGAGATTGTGTATGGTTTATAGAATAATGTGAAGTAAATTCTTTCTATTTTGATAAAAAAGTTATTTCAATAGAGTTTACACAGTAGATGAGCTGCCGAGTGGGGGGAAGTGTAGTGATCTATCGGGTGATATGGTGCGTTCGGCTACTCTACACGAGTGATTAGCTCATTTAGGGTTTGGCCTAATAGAAAACCATCCTCTGCCGTGATCCGGTGGGGTGCGTAGGTAGAGATGGATTGGCTTCGGTGTTGTAGGGCAGGTATGTTGTTCATGTCCTGGCTCCAGAACGGAACCAGTGCCTCGTTGGCCCTGGATGGGGGCTGCCTGCGAATGATAGAGACGTAGTGGAGTTTGGGGTGCGGCTGCTGGTTGAGCCAGTGGAGCAGGGTGCCCGGCTCTGCCACCATGAGTGCCTTGATCATGGGGCGGGAGCTGCGC
>Ga0233428_1002375_pt1 | contig 17938 bp, 18 predicted proteins | sample SI_118_April2016_4_FD_179890 | JGI IMG/M metagenome (GOLD analysis project Ga0233428, IMG submission 179890) | Seawater microbial communities from Saanich Inlet, British Columbia, Canada - SI_118_April2016_120_MG | ecosystem: Environmental > Aquatic > Marine > Inlet | place: Canada: British... | reverse complement strand
GTAGCTGGTTTGCCGGATGGGTTACTTTCATCTTAGCTTTAATTGCCACTCTGATGATGTGGATGAACAAGTAAAGTTTGAATTATCCTTTTTAGTTTTTTAATTTTTTTTAAATTCTTTTTTTAAATTCTTTAGAATCTAGTGTTAACTATCTTAGAAGTAAAAATAAGTTAATATTTTTTTAATTTTGTAAATCGCTTATTCCTAATACTATAAGAAGAAATCCTGTTAAAAGAATTATCCAGAATATTGCTCCTTTTAGAAGAATCCAGCCCGCATTAAAGAGATTGATGCTCTTTCCTAATATTGTCCACGAATAAGCTGCTGAAGCCCAGGAGAATATGATAATTCCTATGAAAAGAATTAATCCAAGTAAAATTTCTGTCCATTTATTCATTGTAAAAATATGAACTAATAACTGTTTAAAAGCATTATTGTGATGAGGTAATATAGAAACTTTTAAAAATAGTTTTTTACTTTGAAAATTATGAGTTTAAAGAGATTTTACTTTGTTTTGGCGATACCAATTTAATTGATATCTATTAGTTCTAACTCTCTTTTATATTTGAATTTAAAATGAAAAAAATTAAAGATTTTTTATGGAAACCTGGAATGTCTGTTGAAGAATGTGTAGATAGCTTTGGATCTCTTGGATATCAAGCTATTGAATTAAGAGAAGCTGTGGATGTGGTGCTGAAGATGAAACAATCTGGTGCTAAAGTTTTTTTGACATTTACTTCTAATATGGTGACTTCTGGTTTAAGAGGTTTTTTTGCTCAACTATGTAAATTAAAGATCCCTAATATTTTGGTTACAACCTCTGGATCTATTGAAGAGGATTTGATGAAAGCTGTTGGTGAGGAATTTGAAATTTCTAATTTTCATGCAGATGATCATCAATTACATGAAAGAGGGGAAAATAGAGTTGGAAATTTAATAATAAGAAATGAAAGTTATATGAAATTTGAAGATAAAATGATGGAATATTTGGAAAAAATTTATGCTAAGAAAAAACGAATTACTATTTCAGATTTATTGTTTGAAATAGGATTAATGTTAGATGATGATAATTCAATATTATATCAATCTGCTAAAAATAATATTCCTATTTATTGTCCTGGTATTGCTGATTCTTCTTTTGGATTTCAGTTGTTTATGTTTCAACAAAAACATGAAGATTTTATTGTGGATGGAATAAAAGATATGGGAAGAGTTGTGACTGATTTATCTTTTGATGATAAGAAAGGATTGATTAGTTTGGGGGGAAGTATTTCAAAACATTATGCTATTTTTGCAGCTTTATTATCTGGGGGTTTTGATTATGCTGTTTATATGACCACATCTCATTCTACTTCTGGAAGTCTGAGTGGAGCTACAACCCAGGAAGCTAAATCTTGGGGAAAATTAAAAGATGATGCAGAAGCAGCTACTGTAAATGGTGATGTTAGTATCACTTTTCCTTTAATGATGTCAACTGCGTTAGATAAAATGAAAAAACAAGGATTATTGAAAAATGAGTGAAGCAAAATTTATTCTGTCTAAGAGAATTGTTAAAGAACAAGTTCAAAAATTGATGGATTTAGGATTATATGTTTCATATTCCTATAAGACAAATCGAGAAATTGGAAAGGTATTACAAGAATTTGATTTGGGTGTTGATTTTTCAATACATGCTAAAGAAGAAATAGAAATGATTAAGAATAAATCTAAAGTTTGGTTTTTTTTACAAGCAGAATCTGAAGAAGAATTAAAGAAAATTTTGAATGAAGAAATTAGGAGTTTTGTTATTGATAATGAAATTGATTTAAACACCTTACTAAGAGTGGTTGAAAATATGAAAATTAAAATTAATATTGGTTTGAGAATGAAATTTAAAGAACATAGAATTGGTTCTGGTAAATATTTTGTTTATGGAATGAGTTCTAGAAAAGTTAATGAATTGGTGAAAGAATTAGAAGGGAATAATTTAGTCGATAAAATTGGTATTCATATTCATAGAAAATCGCAAAATACAAGTGAGTGGGAAATTAAAAGCGAATTGGAAGATTCAATTTCTGAAGAAAGTTTAAAAATTATTTCTTTTGTAAATTTAGGGGGAGGATTACCCTCACAATATAGAAATCATGCTTTGAAAGATCTTTCATATGTTTTTGAAAAATTAGTTGATTCTAAAAAGTTTTTAGATAATTTTCAAATAGAAACTGTGATAGAACCTGGAAGATTCATTGCTGCCCCTGCTATAAAACTTGAAACAGAAATAATACAAATTCAAAATGAAAATATAATTATTAACACTACATTGTATAATTGTGCATTAGATACTTTGATTGGAGGGCATAAGATGCTTGTTGAAGGGGAATTGAAGATGGAAGAGGAAGGTATGAATTATTTAATCAAAGGAAATAGTCCTACAAGGGATGATATTTTTAGATATAGGGTGAAATTGAAAAAATTAGAAATTGGTGATAAAATAATATTTTTAAATGCAGGTGCCTATAATTATACTACAGACTTTTTTGGTTACAAAAAGTTGAAAACAGAGGTTATTGATTAAATGCTAACAAAAAAACAAATTGAAGAGATAAGAGAACATTTAGATAGAGCTCAAAATCCTGTATTTTTCTTTGATAATGATGTTGATGGTTTAGTTTCTTTTCTTTTATTACAAAGATATATTGAAAGAGGTAAAGGGGTAGCTGTTAAATCCTATCCTGGTTTGGCTAAAGATTATTTTAGGAAAGTTGATGAATTAAATGCAGACTATATTTTTATCTTGGATAAACCTATTGTAGATAAAGAGTTTTTTGATGAAGCTGAAAAATTTAATATTCCTGTGGTGTGGATAGATCACCATAATATTGAGGAAGGTGTGACAATTCCTGAATTTGTTAATTATTATAATCCTCTTCCAAACAAAAAAAGTAAAAAAGATTTTTATAAAAATCAAATGGCAGGTGAACCTACAAGTTATTTAGCCTATAGTGTTTCTAGGAAAAAAGAAGATATTTGGTTAGCTGTTTGTGGGTGTATTGGAGATAGATATTTTCCAAATTTTTATGAAGAATTTATGGAAAAATATTCTGAATTAGGTTTTGAATCTGAAAATCCTTTTGATATTTTTTATAAATCTAAAATAGGAGAAATGGCTAATTTATTTAATTTTGCACTGAAAGATAGAATTTCTAATGTGGTTAATATGTCAAAATTTTTAATGAAAGTAAAATCTCCTTCTGAAGTTTTTGAGGAGAATAAGAAAAATAAATCCATGCATCAAAGATTTGAACAAATAAATGCGAAATATCAAAAATTATTAACCAGAGCTAATATTGTTGCTGAAAATTCTGGCAAAATCTTATTTTTTAAATTTGGAGGAGATCTAAGTATTGCATCTGATCTTTCTAATGAGTTAAATTATTTATACCCTGATAAAATAACTGTTGTGGCTTTTGATAATGGCTATAAAATGAATATTTCTATGAGGGGAGAGAATGTAAGAGACCTGATTAGTAAAGCTATGAAGAATCTTGAGAATTCAACAGGCGGGGGGCATAGAAATGCTGTTGGTGGGACTGTTAGGGCTGAAGACTTTGAAAAATTTAAAGATAAGCTTGAAAAGTTAGTCATTACAAAATAATTAATCTAATTCGAAACATATAAAAACAAAAATAGGGTCTAAATTATTACTATGGAAGCTAAGTTAATATCTATGTATAAGAATTGCAGATTTAATTTAGTGGACACAAAAATAACAAAGCTGATTATTTAAAATCTCAATTTAATTTTGTTTTCTTTTGATTTAAATTAAGTTGAGAATGATTTTTCTTAATTTAAATTTAAAAGATTTATGAATTTTATTGATTTTTTTAAAATATAATGGAGGTAAAAATGAAACAAATGTTGAACGAAACAGAGAAAGTATTTGTCGAGATGGAACTCACTTTTTTAGTGAAAGCTACAGATGAGTTAGAGAATAAATTTAATGAAGTTTTAGATTCTGTTAGAGAAAAATAATATTTTTAATAACTTTTACCAATATAAACTACTTCTTTAGCAGGTTCTTTACAAATTATACATGTGCCAGAGGCTTTTTCAGATTTATTTGCAAAGGTCCCTCTTACTTCTGCATTTAACTGCCTTTCAATATGTTCTGCACATGCTGTCCCTTCAGAATCAGTAGAACAAAAATTAACTTTAGCTATTTCATTATTTGTTAAAGTTTTTTTTAGATTTTCTTTTGTTTCGCAACTAATAATTTTCCCTTTCATAAATTTATCAGCTTTTTGCAATAACTTTTTATCATATTTTTCTCCAAACTCTTTTATTTTTGAAAGATCTTTTAGAGATAGATTTTCTTTTTTATTTGTAGATCTATTGTAGAATGTTAATTTTTTTGATTTTAATTCTTTTTCACCTATTTCAATTCTAAAAGGAACTCCTTTTAATTCCCATTCATTAAATTTCCAACCAGGACTCAAATTTTCTCTAAGATCTATATGTGTTTTGATTTCTTTTAATTTATTATTTATTTGAGCAGCATATTTTAAAATTTTATTTTTATTGTCTTTATTATAAATAGGCACAATTACAATTTGTATAGGAGATAAGTTGAATGGAAGAATTAAACCTTTATCATCTCCGTGTGTTGAAACAATTGAAGCTAAAATTCTAGACATTGCAGGACCGTAGGCTGTTGTCCATAGGTATTCTTCTTTTCCTTGTTGATTTTTGAATTTTGCATCAAACGCCTTTGCAAATTTTTGACCCATTAGATGTGTTGAAGGTTGCTGAATTAATTTTCCATCTGGCATCAAAACATCTGAGGCAATTGTATATTCTGCACCTGCAAATTTATCCCAATTAGGTCTTTTCATTGGTAGAAAAGGGATTCCAAATTGTTGATGCATAATATTTTCAGTCATTTGAATATCTTGTTGAACTTGTGCTTCTGCTTCTTTTTTAGTTGCAAAAGCATCATGAGCTTCTATCCATAAAATTTCTCTTGTTCTTATTAGAGGTCTTGTTGATTTAGTATCTAATCTAAAAACAGAACCTCTTTGGTAAACTTTTAAAGGTAAATCTTTATGACTTCTAATCCAAAGTTTAAACATAGGAGTGTAAAGTGTTTCACTTGTAGGTCTTAGAGCTAATTTTTCTTTATTTATTTCTTTTAACCAAAAAACTTCTGGTGTAAATCCTTTTATGTGACTTGATTCTTTTTTTAAATTTTCTTCAGGAATAACAGAAGGCATGAATGTTGGTTTATGACCTTTTTCATGAAGCTCTTTTTCATAACTTTTATACATATTTTCTATAATTTCAGCTCCCCAAGGACGAATAACCATGAATCCTTTTGCTACCCCTCTAATATCTACTAATTCTGCTTTTTTTATTATCTGAGTATACCATTCACTAAAATTTTCATCTTTTTTTATTGTTAATCCTTGATTAATTTTTTTCTTTGACATATTTTGTTTAAGCTAATTTAATTTATTAAGGTTTGGTTAAATGTTTGTTGAGAAATTTCGTTTACAGCTTGAAATATATAATTAGATTCTAATGCAAATCCTATATTATCTCCATCATTTACTTTAAAATTATTTATTCCAATAACTTTACCCTCTGTGTTTATTAATGGGCCTCCTGAATTTCCAGGATTTAGAGCTGCATCTGTTTGAATGTAAATATTTTGTTGATTTATCCCAGGCCTATTGGTGGCTGAAACAATTCCTTGCGAAACTGAAAATTGTAGTCCTAAAGGATTTCCTATTGCTATAACTTTTTCACCAATTTGAATATTATCAGAATTTTCTAATATCAGAGGTTCGTAGTTTCCAGGGATCTTTAAAAGTGCTAAATCTAATTCTCCATTATATCCTATAAATGTAGCTGAAATTATTTCTTGTTCGTAATTTATAGCTTGAATGATTGTTGCTAGCATACCTTGACTATCTGCTAACACATGTGCATTTGTGATGATATATCCTTGATCTGAAATAATAAATCCTGTTCCTTGACCAACATTTGTTCTAATGGTTACAACAGATTTGACAGAGTTTTCAATTATACCTGAAAAATCTTCTCCTGCAGAAGCTTGTAGTAAATCAAATTCTTCATCTATTGTTCCTAATTGCATTCCTAGGGAATTTAATTCTTCATTATTGTTTAAAGTATTTGTTGCTAAAGTATTTATTTTTGAATTAATATCTCCTAATTCTAATGTTAATCTTTTATTATTCATTTCTTGGGTTGAGAATATTGTTATTAAAGAAATGCTGGAAATAATCATAAATGCAATTACTAATGTACTAAAACTTCCAATAATCCATTTGTGATGTTTTTTCATTTTGTGATCTCTTTTATTTATTTTTTATTAATTTTCCTTCTTTCCAATATTCATAAAGTGGTCCTATAAATGCTCCTGCTAAAATAAACCAAATTATTTCTTCTAAAGGAATTTTAAAAATTGTTATTTGCCCAATATTTTGATAAAACCAAAATTCATTAAAAAATCCGGGGGTAATAAAATTTAAGATTTGATAGATTATTATAGCTGTGATTAAAGTTAATATTCCAGAGATTATGGAATCTTTGATTAGATCTTTTCTTTTAAAATAGATTATTGCTATTGGAATTATGAATGCAAAAATTGTTGAAATAAAACTATTTAGATTAAATATAAAAAAACTAATAAAGAAAATTAAAATCATTAGAATAATTAAAAATGAAAATTGAATATTTCTTCTTGTTTCTCCAAGTTTTTTTACTTTTTTGGATTTAATTTTTTTATTAAACAAATGTTCATAAAAAACAGCTGCAACACCTCCAAATAAAAATCCAAATAAAAAATCTTCAAGTCCAATTGCGGTTCCAGTTATTGTTAAAGGTTGCCACCAATCATAAATATACACTGATTCTACTAAAAGGCCCATAATTCCAAAAATTATAGAAATAATTAACATTTCTTTTCTAGTATCTTTTCTTCTAAAAAAGAAAAATAACCATATTGCCAATGCAAAAATATTTCCTATAAGATAAGTATATTGATAACTAATCATTATGTTTCAAAAATCTTAAACTATAAAAACCTAACTTTCTTTTTTTATTTGTTCAGGCCTGTATTTCAATGGATAGAATGTCCGGTTTCGGCCCGGTTGATGGGGGTTCGAATCCCTCCAGGCCTATAAAACTTTTAAAAAGTTTTAGATGGAGTAATAACCTTGTAAGAGGTATTATAAAAAATAAGAAGTGAAAAATGAATAAGAATAATAATTTTTTAATTGCAGTGGCTGTTCTGGTTGGAACATGTATTGGTGCAGGGGTGTTGGGTTTACCTTATATTGCAGCTCAAGCTGGATTTTTTTTAACTTCTGCCTATATCATTTTAATTGGAATAATTGTTTTTGTTGTTAATCTTTATTTTGGAGAAGTTACTTTAAGAACAAAGAAAAAACATCAAATAGGGGGTTATGCTCAAAAATATTTAGGAAAGAAGGGAATGATTTTAACAGAATTTGCATTTATTTTTGGTATTTATTCAGCTATTATAGCTTATATGTTTGGGGTTGGAGATAGTTTAAGTTTTTTAGTTTTTGGCCATGTTAATTTTTCTGTATTTTTTGGATTAGGTTTTGGAATTTTAATGTCTCTTTTAATATGGAGGGGCATGAAATCTTTGAAAAAATTTGAAGAGTGGGGTGTTTCACTTATTTTATTTTTATTAATATTAATTGTTCTTATTTTTATTAATAAAGTTGATTTTAGTAATTTGTATACTTTTAATATTAGTAATTTATTTTTACCTTTTGGAATTGTTTTATTTTCTTTGCTTTCCTTCCATGCTATTCCAGATGTGAATATGATTTTAACTAAAAATAAGAAATTAATGAAAAAAATAATCTTTTTTGGAGTTTTGATTCCTGTGATTTTTTATATTTTGTTTATATTAGTTGTAGTAGGATTTAAGGGAGGGAATACTCCTCAGATTGCGACTTTAGCTTTAGGACCGGTATTTGTTATTGTGGGAATTCTAACAATGTTTACCTCTTATCTAGCTCTTGGAAATGCTTTGGAAGAAAATTTAAAATTAGATAGAAAAATGAGTCAGGGCAAATCTTGGTTTTTTTCTTCTATAGTCCCTATTTTCTTATTTCTATTTGTGAGATTTTTTGATTATTTTTCTTTTACAAATATTTTATCTTTAGGGGGAATTGTTTCTGGAGGGTTAATTGGTATTTCAATTCTTTTGATAAATAAAAATGCGAAGAAAAAAGGAGACAGAAAACCTGAATATTCTATACCTATAAATGGGTTTGTAATTGGTTTAATTAGTTTGATTTTTATTCTTGGTATTTTGACTTTTTTTCTTTAGATAGTTTTTTATACATTCTTTAATTTTAGATTTCATGAAAAATTATGATGTGAAACCAGGAGATTATGTTGAAGTTTCTTTGATGAAAAATGAGTATAAAGGAATTTTTTTACAGGTTTCTGATGAAGATAAAGGAATTGTGTTGATTAAACTTGATTCTGGATATAATATTGGATTTAATAGAAAAGATATCCTTGATATCAAATTGTTGAAGAAAGGGGTTGTTGTTGAGGGGGATACTGAATTAAAGGTAAAAGGTGGTAAACCTAATATTGCTATGATAATCACTGGGGGAACAATTGCATCTAAATATGATCCTAAAACAGGAGGTGTAGATCCCCTTGAAAGTCCTGAAAGTTTGTTTAAATTTTATCCAGAACTTTTTGAAAAAGTAAATGTGATAAAAGTGGAAGTTCCTTTTATGAAAGCGTCTGAAGATATGGATTATAAAGATTGGCAAAAGATTGCTCGTGTTGCAGAGAAATTGTTAAATGATAAAAATATAGAAGGATTGATAATTACTCATGGAACAGACTTTTTACATTATACTTCTGCTGCTTTGAATTTCTTTTTAAGAGATTTAAATAAACCTGTTGTGTTAACATATTCTCAGAGAAGTATTGATCGAGCTTCAAGTGATGCTAATTTAAATTTACAATGTAGTGCATTGGTTGCTATATCTGATATGGCTGAAGTAGTTATTGTAGGTCATGCAAATAGTGATGATGGATTTTGTTATGCAATGCCTGGAACTAAAGTGAGAAAAATGCATTCTTCTAAAAGAGATGCATTCAAAGTTGTTAATGCTAAACCTTTGGCAAAAGTTTTTCCAGATAGAATTGAGCTTTTAAGACAACATAATACTAGAAAAAAAATAAATGTAAAGATTGATGCAAAGTTTGAAGAAAAAATTGCATTAGTAAAAGTTTATCCTGGTCAAAGTTCTGATCTATTAGATTATTATCAAAAGAAAAAATATAAGGGATTGGTCTTGGAAATGAGTGGACTTGGTCATGTTCCTACAAAAAGAGCTAGAGATTCTTGGTTAAAGAAAATAGTAGAGCTTCAAGATAAAGGAATTATTATTTGTGCTACTGCTCAAACAATTTATGGGAGACTTGATCCATTAGTTTATTCTAATGGTCGTGAGCTTTTGAAAACAGGTATAATTTATTTAAAAGATATGTTAAGTGAAACCGCTTTTGTTAAGTTGGGTTGGATTTTAGGTCATTCTGAATGGGCTAAAGATAAAAATATTGTTAAGGAAAAAATGTTGGAAAATTTTGCAGGCGAGATTAGTGATAGGTTAGAAGAGTAATTATTTTCTTCTTTTCATCATAACTTTTTCAATTCTGTTTAGCTGCTTCTTTAGATCTTGAATTTCTTTTTCAGCTTTTCTATTTACAGCATAATCATATTGAGATCTTAATCGATCTCTTTTACCTTCTCTATTTTGGCTCATTAAAATAATAGGTGCTTGAATTGCTGCAAGACAAGATAATGCCAAATTTAAAAGAATAAATGGATAAGGATCAAATATTCCCCCTTGAAAATATTTTAATAGAAAATAGCCATTTGTACTTATCCAAATTCCTATGAATACAAAAAATAAAATTATAAATGTCCAGCTACCTGCCCATTTTGTGAGTGCGTCTGCTGTAATTTCTCCAATTGTTCTTGGAATTGTGAACACTGGATGAACTAATTTTATAAATCCAGGTCCTCTTTTTTTGATAATTTTTTCTTCCACTTTCTTTTTCATATATATCTATAGAAAAATATGATTATAAAGTTTATTGAAAATATTTAAGATTATATGTAACTTAGTAGGAGTTACAGATAGTAAGGTTTATATAGGTGAGATTGATAATTAAAAACATGGTAAAGTCAGTTAATTTAAAAACACATAGAATGGGAGATAGTATTGTTAAAGATTCTATTTCTGCTTTAAATTTTTTAGAAGAAGAAAGGCAAGTAAAAGGGAGGATAGCTGGAGGTATGGCTGTTCAAGCATATACCCCATGTGATTCTCATAGAAAGACAATTGATTTAGATATAGACTTTCCTTTTCAAGGAAGTTCAACAGAATTTAGGGAATTTTGTTTACCTCTTCAAAAATATTTAACAAATTTAGGATATGGTCTTGATTTTAAGAAAAAAGGATATTCTTATGAATTTCACTTAAATAAAGATGGTAAAAAAGGTAAAGATTCATTCGTTATTCAAAATCCTTCTAGATCTAAAAATCATTTTGCTAAAATAAAAAAATCTTTAGAAAGAGAAATTAATAATAGAAGAGTGATAAGTAGAGATGGTATAAAATACAAGGTTATTAGTCCAGAAGATCTAGTTGCAATTAAAACCCATAGAGCTTTGATTTTTTTAGATAGATATAATCTTAAACTTCCTAAAGATATTTCAATTAATGGTTTAAGAGAAAATTCAAGAAAATTAAGGGAAGAGATTGTATATAATTCTCCTGATTTAAATCCAAGAGATGTTGCTTCATTAAGATTACTCAATGATCTTTATGATACTAGATCTTTATCCCATCAAGTTGGATTAAATCAACATTATTTTTCAGAAGTTGCTAAGGATTGGGAAGCTTCAAAAATTAATAAAAATGATTTTTATGCTCTTCTTGATAATTTAGAAGTTTCTTTAGATTAATTAATTTATTAAACTCTTTTTCTTTTGATAATTTATGGTTAAAGATGAAGTAGATTATGCAAAATTAAAATTTAAATCAGGTTTAGAGATTCATCAGCAATTAGATACTTCTAAATTATTTTGTAATTGTAAATCTCTTTTGAGAAAGGATTCTCCTGATTTTGTTGTTAAGCGAAAGCTTCATGCTGTGGCTGGGGAAAGTGGTAAAGTTGATGTGGCTGCACAATATCAAAAATCTCTTGATAAAGAATTTGAATATCAAGGTTATGATTCTACATGTTTGGTTGAATTAGATGAAGAACCTCCCCATGAAATTAATAAAGAAGCTTTGGAAATTGCAATTCATATTTCTTTGCTTTTGAATTGTAAAATAATGCCTATTACTCAGATAATGAGAAAAACAGTTATTGATGGTTCAAATACCTCTGGTTTTCAGAGAACAGTGCTAATTGCTAAAAATGGTTATTTGGAAACAGAAAACGGAAGAGTTGGAATTGAAAGTGTTTTTCTTGAAGAAGATGCTGCAAGAATTGTTGAGAGGACAGATAAAAAAGAAATTTATAAATTAGATAGATTAGGAATTCCTTTGGTTGAAATTGTCACTGCTCCTGATATTAAAAATGCAGTGCAAGCAAAAGAAGTTGCTTTACAAATTGGAAGTGTTTTAAGAAGTTGTAAAGTTAGAAGAGGTATTGGAACAATTAGACAAGATGTTAATATTTCTATTAGAGATGAGAATCGAGTCGAATTAAAAGGAATGCAGGATATGAATATTTTTGTTGATGTTGTTGATGGAGAAGTTTTAAGACAAAAAAAATTATCAGATTCAAAAAAACCCACTAAAATGGAAGTTAGGAATGCTCAAAAAGATGGTTCTACAAAGTTTATGAGGCCTTTACCAGGTTCTGCTCGTATGTATCCTGAAACAGATTTACCCTTACTAAGAATTTCTAAAGGATTTATTGATAAAGCTAAAAAAAGTTTACCTAAATTAAAAGGAGATATTGAAGAAGATTTGAAAAAAGAAGGTTTAAGTCATGAAATGATAAAATTATTATTTAAACAAGATAAGCTTGAGGAATTTAAAGAATTATTAAAGAAATATAATAATCCTATTTTTATTGCAAATTTAGTTTTAATTTATCCAAAAGATCTTGCTAGTAGAAAAAATAAATCTATTGGTGATATTGATGAAATTTTAAATGAAAAAGTTTTAAATTATGTATTAGAATCTTTGGCAAGAAAGAAAATATCAGAGAAACAGGTTAAACATGTTTTAGATAAGATTGTTGATGGTGAAAAACCAAAACAAGCTATTAAGTTTGAAAAGCATGATATGAATAGTATTGAGGAAAAAATTATGAATATTATTAAGGGTAAGCCAGGTTTATCTGATAAAGCATACATGGGTTTGGTTATGAAGGAATTTAGAGGAAAAATTGAAGGTCAGAAGGTTATGGAAATTATTAAAAAGTATGTAAAATAATTATTAATATGAAAAGAGTATATATTAAAGATATAAAAGTTGGTGAAGAAGTTTTACTTAAAGGATGGGTTTATGAATATCGTAGTTTAGCAAAACTTGCATTTCTTGTATTGAGAGATGGTTCTGGAATGGTTCAATGTATTTCTAAAAATTCTGAGATAATGAAGAATATTTCTGAGTTAACTCTTGAGACTGTTGTCGAAATTACTGGTAAAGTTAAGAAAGCAAATGTTAAGGCTGAGTTTGCTAGGCATGATGTTGAAATTGAACTTGTGGGTTTTAAGATTTTGAATAAGGCTGAGAAATTACCTATTCAAGTTAATGAGAAAACTGTGAAAGCAGGATTACCTGCGCGACTTGATAATAGATCTTTAGATTTACGAAAACCTAAAGTTAAAGCTATTTTCAAAATTCAATCTGTAATTGTAAATTCTTTTAGAGAGTATTTTTTTAGAAAAGAGTTTATTGAAATTCAACCTCCAGCCATAATTGCAAGTTCTACAGAAGGTGGGACAGATTTATTTGAAGTAAAATATTTTGATAAAAAAGCTTACTTAGCCCAATCCCCTCAGTTGTATAAACAATATGCAGCTATCTCTCTTGAAAAAGTTTTTTCTACCGGAGCTATTTGGAGAGCTGAAAAACATGATACTTCGAAACATATTAATGAAATAAGACAAATGGATATTGAAGTTGCTTTTGAAGATGATATTCAAATTATGAAACATCTTGCAGGTGTTGTTCAACATGTTGTAAAAGAAGTTTTGAAAGATTGTGAAGATGAAGTAAAGTTATTAGGATTAAAATTAAAAGTTCCTAAGGCAAAATATTTGACATATGCTGAAGCTATTGATGTTTTGAATAAAAATGGTTTTAAGATGAAGATTGGAGATGATTTTGAACCTGAAGCTGAAAGGAAATTATGTGAGCTTTTCAAAGACACTATTGTATTTACATATGAATGGCCTATTGATATTAAACCGTTTTATATTTGGCCAAAAGATGAAGCAAAAAATGTTTCAGGTGGTTTTGATGCTATTTATGGGGGGGTGGAAATAAGTTCTGGTGGTCAAAGAGTTCATGTTCCTGAGATACTTGAAAAACAATTGAAGTCTAAAGGATTGAAACCAAAAGATTTCAAATGGTATATTGATGCTTTTAGATTTGGAGCACCAATGCATTCTGGTTGGAGTATTGGTTTGGAAAGATTAACATATGCTATCTGTGAATTAGAGAATATTAGAGAAGCTACAATGTTTCCAAGAGATAGGAGGAGATTGACACCTTAGTGTTACTCTTAGCTAAAGACAACATCATAGAAAGATTTATAAATACTTTTGTAGTGGGATAATTACAATGAAAGCAAAAGTAGGAAAAACATATTTAAGTGTTCCTCATGAAAAAGGAGAAAGAACTTTTCAACATCCCTCATTTAGAGGAAATTATGCCGCAATTACAGAAGCTATTAAAAAATCAGATTTAAGAATGCCAAGTTCTTCTGAAACAGCTTCTTTGATTTATGATTCCTTTAAAAATCCAAAGGGAGAATATGAATCTCAAATTATTAGTCTTTTAAAAAATTCATGGTGTTTGGAAGCTACTGGAAATTTATATCTTCCAAAATCAAATGAAGAAGTGAATAATGGTGTTATTTTAGATTTAAATCCTGAATTTAAAAATGGAAGATTAAGTATGGATAAAAATTCTTTAATGAAAAGATTACAAAAAGGAGATGATTTTGTTAAATTTGTTCCATTTGGATTTAAAACTGGAGTTCAAAAAACATCTGAATTAGAAAAAAACCCTTATATTCAAGCAAGATATGGTGAAGAAGGTGCTCAAAAAATTGCACAAATAGCCTCAAAACATAAACTAAATCCAGGACTTTGGAGTTTTGATTCTGTTGAAGAAGAAATAAAAAGAGTTGCTGGTTTGTACTCTAACTACTTCGATGATAGGCTTGTTGTTGATACTTTCATCTCTGGGGATTTTGATTATGGGTTCTCTTTCGGGGTATCTGAGATGAACAAGGGAAAATAATAATACTCGCTTGAACTGATAAAATAATAAAATGAATAATAAAATACAAAAACCAAGTTTTGAAGAAGTTGTAGGTGTAACTACAATGAATCTTCCAGATGAAAATTTAAAATTTAGTTCTCAAAAAATTGGGCCTATGAATTTTAATGATTTAAGAAATGCTGATTATGGTGAAGGATTTAGAATGCCCACAATAGGAGAAGTAATTCCTTTGATTTATACTTCTTTAGAAAATAAAGATTATACAACCGCTAAAAAAGTAATTAAAACATTAAAACAAAAGTGGGTAACAGGAAATACTGGAATTTTATATACTCCTGAAGGAATGTTTGTTCAAGATAATCCTTCAATGGAAAATGGAAAAATAATTATGGATTCAAACCAACTTGAGAAAAAGCTTGGTTCATTTGAAGAAAAAGGAGTTGTTTTTAGTGATGATAAAAGTATTAGATTCACAAATTATGATTTTCAAATAGAATCTCAATCCTCTTTACAATTAGCAAAAAATAAGGGTATAATTGCTTATGCAGGTGGAGAAGAAAAAGCTGAACAACTTGCAGAAGCTTCAGAACATTTTAAACTGAAACCTTATTTTTGGGCATTAAAAAATGTTGACACACCTCAAATAAGAGTTGCTGATTTGGACTCTGTCAGCTTCTTCGTTGATAGGCTTAATGTTGGTACTGACAACTCTGAGGTTTTTGGTAGTGGGTTCTCTTTCGGGGTATCTGAGATGAACAAGGGAAAATAATAATACTCGCTTGAAAGGTTTGAGCAAGACTATTTTTCGTAAGATTTATAATGAATTCTTTTTTATTTGCTTTTATCCTGGAGACTCTGTTTTTCATTGAGTAAGAATTACAGAGAAAAGGATTACATGTCAATTAATAGTGCTTTTTAAAAAGCCATGAAATTCAATCATGACAATTAGTAGGTTTTTCTCTGAAAATTGAAATGATGGTGATTTACCTTTAATTAATTGGCTAATGTGGGTTGCTGATTTGAACTCTAACAACTTCGATAATAGGCTTAATGTTAATGCTAACAACTCTGAGGATTTTGATGATAGGTTCTCTTTCGGAATAATCTTTTTCTCCAGGATTTTTTAATATGAAAACTTACAAAAATCTATACTCTATCATTTATTCCATCGATAATCTTATTATTGCTTGGAAAAAAGCAAGAAAAGGAAAAACAAAAAAAATTTATGTTAAAAAATTTGAAGAGAATTTTTATGAAAATATATTGATTTTACATAAGGAATTAAAATATAAAATGTACTCCCCTAAACCTCTAAAAACATTTATTTTGAGAGATCCAAAAACAAGAAAAATATCAAAATCTCATTTTAGAGATAGAATAGTTCATCATGCATTATGTAATATAATTGAACCTCTTTTTGATAAAACTTTTATTTATGATTCCTGCGCAAATAGAAAATGTAAAGGAAATTTATTTGCTATTCAAAGATTTGATAAATTCAAAAGAAAAATATCAAAAAATGGAAAAATAAATGGTTGGTTTAATAATAATCAAGTTAAAGGATATTGTTTAAAAGCAGATATTAAACATTATTTTGAAGAAGTTGATTTAAAGATATTAATTAAAATAATTAAAAGAAAATTATCTGATAAATGGGTTATTTGGCTTATTAAGAAAATTTTGAATAATGATGAGGTCTCTAATCAAATTAAAAAAGGAATGCCTTTAGGAAATCTAACTTCACAATTTTTTGCTAATGTTTATTTAAATGAATTAGATTATTTCATAAAACATAAATTAAGAATAAAATATTATATTAGGTATGTTGATGATTTTGTGATTTTATGTAGCTCAAGATCACAATTAAAAATTTGGAAGGGTCAAATAGAAGAATTTTTGCAATTAAATTTGAAATTAGAACTCCATTCTGATAAATCTAGAATAATTTCATTATCTAGAGGAATTGATTTTGTTGGTTTTAGAAATTTTTATTATCATAAACTCTTAAGAAAAAGAAATATTAAAAATATAGAGAGTAAAATAAGAGAATTTAGAAATGAAGAAATTAGTAAAGAAAAAATATTGGAAAGTTTTCAAGGCTGGAATGCTTATGCAAAATGGGGTAATACTTTTAGATTAAGAAGAAAAATTGTTAGAAAGATTTATATTAAATAATTTTATAAATTATATTAAGAGCAGAAGCTAGTAAGAAAGAAAAGACATATAAACTTTAGTTTACATGTATAAACTAATATGGAAAAGTATAAACTAAAGTTAACAAAATTACAAGAAGAGATTTTTAACTTTTTTTGTATAAAAACAGGAGAGTCTTTTAATAAAAGAGAAATTGCCTTTTTTTTGGAGGTTTCTCCTACAGCAATATCTAAGGCAATATCAAAACTTGAAAAAGAGAAATTAATTATTATTAAGAAAAAAAATAATTTTAATTTGCATTTGGTAGAGTTAAATAGAGATTCTGAGAAGGTGTTGGATTTGAAAAGAGCTAAGAATCTAAAAAGAATTTACGAATCCAATATTTTTAAATTTTTAAAAGATACTTTTCCAGGTTCCACTATAATTCTTTTTGGTAGTTATTCTAAAGGGGAAGATATTCTTGGTTCAGATATTGATATTGCAATAATTGGTTCTAAAGAAAAAGAAATTAATTTAAGTAAGTTCGAGCATTTTTTGGAAAGAGATATTGTTATAAATTTTTATGATTCTTTTAAAGGAATACATAAACATCTCAAAGAAAATATTTTAAATGGAATTTTAATTGAAGGAGGTATTGAATTATGAGATTACCTAAGGAATTTGAATATTACCTAAAAAAGAAAATTATAAGGAAAATTTCTCCAGACCTTTCCCGTGCAAAGTTTTTATTAAAAGAATCTGAAATTTCTTTGGAAGGATTAAAGGAAAGAATAAAAATAATTGGAATAAACAATAAAAATTCAAATTCTATCATAAGAGATTGTTATAATATTATTATGGAAAAAATAAGGGCTAGACTTTTATTAAAAGGTTATTCTTCTTCTGGAAATTATTCTCATGAAGCAGAGCTTTCTTATTTAAGAGAAATTAGTTTTTCAGATAATGAAATTTCTTTTTTGAATAATCTAAGATATTTTAGAAATTCAAGTATTTATTATGGAAAGCTTTTAGATAAAGAATATGCAAAGAGAGTTTTTGATTTTTTGATTAAAATAAAGAAAAGATTAAAATAGTATGATAACAAATTAATAACATGAAATTTATATCCTTAGCAGAAGCTATTAAAAAAGGAAAAGGAAAGGTTGCTGTGCGTGGATGGGTCCATAGAGAACGAGGAAGTAATAAGATGAAGTTTATTGTTCTTCGTGATTATAGTGATCTTGTTCAATGTGTTTTAC
>Ga0233428_1002372_pt1 | contig 17967 bp, 18 predicted proteins | sample SI_118_April2016_4_FD_179890 | JGI IMG/M metagenome (GOLD analysis project Ga0233428, IMG submission 179890) | Seawater microbial communities from Saanich Inlet, British Columbia, Canada - SI_118_April2016_120_MG | ecosystem: Environmental > Aquatic > Marine > Inlet | place: Canada: British... | reverse complement strand
AAACGAAGATGGGACAATCATCGAAAATTAAACATTATTTTCTTATAATTAATTAAGTTAATTATGAACAAACAATACATAATAGTAATATCTATCTGTTTATTGTTACTTATTTCGTATCAAATATTTAAAAACGAAGAAGAACCATTTCAAGATAACGATATGTATAAAATAAATAAAATTAATACCGAAATCACCATTGATGATAATCAAAGCATCAAGGATAAATATATTAAAATCGCAACTATTAAAAAATCTCCTAAAAATATAACAATCGAACTTTCACCGTCTTCAAAAACAGTTACCACTTTTTTAACGTTTAATATTGCTATAAACGCCGATAATACTATCAATGCAAAAACAGTGGTAACAACACTTAAAAATAATGATTCAGGAGTGTTTGTTGATAAAAATATATATGCCGAAGATAAAGGGGATAATTTTGAATTATATATTAAAATTATTAAAGAAATCAAAAAAATTAAAGTTTCATACAGTCAAGATAATTTAGAAATAACTGATACTTTATTACACGGAAATTTAAGCCAAAAAGATATATCTCAAGAAGAACCAACATACAATGTAGCCAATACTTCCGAAAATATTCCTAATAAAAATCCTGTCACCATGTTGGAAATCACCAATCAAATTATTGATGATTCTAACGCCACACAAATTGAATTAAATGAAGGTGTTGATTTAGGAACAAAAATTCAAATTGGAAAAAAATCAGTTATAGATGCATCCAATGGTAATTTGCGTCTAGGTTCGTCAAATTGTTATACTGAAATTAATGATAATGGATATATATTTAAATTTCCTAATGGTTCAGGAATAGGTATAGATAAATGGAAAATAATTCATAAAAACGGTAATAAGTTGGTTTTTGAAAATAATAGATCAGGATTAGTTATATATTTCAATAATTATAAATTAGGGTTAATTACTTCGAATAATGCCGTTGGAGGTTTTAATAATCGAGGTATTAACTTAAATCACATCAATTATTTCGGTAGAGGAGGTCATTATAAGATTAAAAATTCACCCTGGGGTTCTAAACGAGGATATTGGAAAAACAAAAACACAAATGTGAAAATAGGATATTTTGAAGATAGGGGACGTGCATTTGCTTATTCTACTGATGGATTACCACTTATGTTTAGAAGATGTTGTATTCCAGCCAACAGTAGTCGTGCAAGTAACGATAAATATTTAAAAGGATATATTTTCAAACATGAAGGTTTTTCAGATTATTTAGAAAATTATGATAATTCTGAATATCTCAAAATCGATACTGTTCCACTCATGACATCCATTAAACAACATGATTTTAACTCTGATGATAGCGTTCTAATATGTGACATGAGTAATGCGACAGGTGATTTCATAGTTAATATTAATATTGTTTCATTTCACGCAATTTTACAAGATATAATTATTGTTAAAACTCTTGATGGAATTGTTGTTAGTATATCAAATAATAAAGTTGGTGATAATGATTGCTTCGAAAAAGTATATTACCATGAAAATAAACTCTATGGAATCGTAACAACGGCAGGTAAATACATGTTTAGTATGTCATCCAGAAATAATAATGTTATTTTGGGAGATGTAATGACTACACAATTCGACATATCCAATAAACAAGAAACACTTAAAAATAATACATTATATATATCATCAGATTCTCGTGATGAACTAAATATTAATGAAACTGAATATATCAAAAAATTAGTAAAAGAACTAAATAAATATGTGGGTGCTAATGCAACTATCTCTAAATTTAACGAAAAAGGAGGTATTATTAAATCTTCTATCACATTGGTTCATCCAGTAAAAATACCCAATAGTTTCAAAACAGGTAATTATGTTTTTAGATTACAAGAAAATGGTAATCTCGAAATTAGTAAAGCGGGAAACAAACATACCATTATTTGTAATAAACGTGGATATGTTCATTATGATTCCAATGGAACACAAAAAATAACTATGAAAACTGATGGAAAAACGGATGTTAATATAGAAAATGAGATGAATAATATTTCTATGGCTTTAAAATTTAATACAAAAGCACACACTGTCCTTAGAATATCCGAACGTGGGGGCGTTAAACTTTCCAATAGTTCCCAAAATAAAGGATTACATATACCTTTTGGTTTGAATGTCAATAATCAAATGACTGGTGGACACCAAATTGATGGATTCGCCATGGATCTCCAAACAAAATCTTACACTAAATCAATCAGTAAAAATGGTAATTATATTATCGCTGAAATATTTGTAGGAACACAACTTAAATACATAAAATTTATTGTTGATAATTGCGAAAGTTATTTATTGATAAATAATGGAAAACATTATTTCATAAGTAACGCAAAAATTGGGGAAAATAATATTATTGCACATATAAATAATAATCTTGTTACCATATCAATTATTGTTAGAAAACCATCAAAAATAAACTATGAAACAGTTAATTTAGAAAATAAAGATTTCGTTGAACACCAGATGAATGATACTAATAATAAAGTATTCGGTGGTTCAAAAGGTAAATTGGCTCGTTCAATATATTACAGAAAGGAAAACACAAATGATGTTATTTTGAGAAATAAAATAATTAACAAATATACTAATATGGTTAGTTCGATTGATTTAAATAAAAACGTTAAAAATATTAGATTTGAAGGTGGAATAACATTATATAGAGGAAAATATAGTTATAATATTGAAGAATCAAATGGTAAATTTGTTATTTACGATCAAAATAGTAATAATAATTTCATAGAAATTGATGATAATAATATTAATTTTAATAAACCCAATGGTGTTATGTTTGGTAAATTTATGATGAAAACATCAAATAATCAATTTTCCATAGTTAATAGCAAACGCATAAATTTATTATCATTTTCATCATCTCGTTCCAATACTATGATCGGAATTCCTAAATCATTAGGAACAAGTCATATTAGTGGTTTATATGGCTGGAATCGTGTCAATCGTTTTTGATGGTTTTACAACTGTAAATATTTTTCTTATTTTAGGTATTTCAGGTTTTGGTCTTAACTTACTAAATTTAGACATTTTTTCTAAACTTTTGAAATTTACATTATATATTTGTGCTAATTTTTTTCCTTTAGCGATACTTTCAGGAGTATCTAGTTCTATTTGATAATATATTTGTTTAAATATTAAATTAATATCATCGTAATCATATATTTTATTATAAAGTTCGAATGTTAATTTTTCAAAATTTTTATAGTTAGTATATTGAGAACTAGTTTTTCCTAAACATTTTGAAAAAAGTATTTCATTTGATTTAGTTGTTTCGCCACATTGATTCAAATAATAATTTGGGAAAACAGCACCAAAAAAAGGTTGAATTTTCTGAAGATCCCAATTTTGATTAGTATATATATATTTATCTATGAAATCACACAAATAAAGACTTTTAGTTATTTTATATACACTATTTAGTTTATGTTTTTCATTTTTCCGAGATAATATATTACTGATATAATTTTCATGAACCATTTGTGGCAACAAACACCTATCGTTTTCAAACAAATCAATTATTCTTTTTTCCTTATTTTCTGTGCATTCACAATTAATAATATAATTAGTTGAATCATAGATACTTAAGTCATAATTTTTCTTTTGATAATCCAATAACAATTTATCTAAATTATCATCAGTTATAGTTGTTTTTTGATTCAATATATCTTGTAAAATAAAAAATATTCTTCTTATATCACTATTACAATCATCCACTATTTTAACAAGTTGTTGTTCTGTTAATTTTATTTTTTCTTGTATTACAATATTCATGAAATATTTATGCAACGTTTCATTATCTATCCTATCAACATAAACATCATCACAATCTTTACGTAAGAAATTGATTTTTTTACCATAAATATTATTATTAATGCATATTAATGGAACTGTATTATTCACGCTTTGAACAAAACTTTTTGTTCCACGTATTCCACGGTTAGGATTAATGAATTTCGATAATTTAGGTAACCATCCTCTATCACCTACACCCATACCATCCAATTCATCCATGATAACCCCTATTTTTTTCTGTTTCGATGGATCAGTATTTATTTTATATTGGTTCAATAATTTTTCCAAACTTTCTGATATGGATTTTTTACTTCTAACATCACATGCATTAAAACAACATACTGTATAACCATGTTTTTTTAAAAATAATTTGGCTAAAAGTGTTTTTCCAATCCCAGATATACCACTTATCAAAACAGCGTTTTTATGTTCTTCATTGTTGATATTGGACAACCATAAATCTAATTTTTCCACATTATCTTTATTATCTATCATTTCATCTAAAGATGTAGGAGTATATTTGTTAATCAAATAATTCATTATATATATTATATAATGAATTATTAATATTGATTTCTACACAATCAGAATATCGTGTATCAAAATGTTCAAAACGTGGTAGTTACACTCCTTAGTTGTTTAGTTCCTTTATTGCTAACATTGATACTACGAGAAATAGGTTCGGGAATTGTTTCTTTATTAACTAAATAATCCTTATATTGTTTTATGTTACTAAGAACATTGGGAAATATTGATTCTACTACTTTACCGTTTAATTCTTCAACTTGTTGTGCTATGTCATTTGGTAAATTTTTGGCTTGTTGGAAAAATATGGCTCTCATTATAATAACTAAGTTCGTTTCATCCTGTTTTCCTATAAAATGTCCCGTTTGTCTATGAACATTAAATCTTAGTTCATTTTGAATAATGTTCATATTCGCTTTGCTAAAAAATGTTTGATTCAATAAATTATCAGTTTGAATACCTTCAAGAATAGAATGTTGATATGATGATTCTTGTTTTTTATTTTCCTCAATATATTTATAATCTTTAAAATGACGTCTATCCAAATTTTTACTACGTTCCTCTAAAACTGTGAATATATCTCGATTCATATATTATATATACTAGTAAGATTTTCATCCATCTCATAATAATAATTTAAAATTTTACTAATCTGTTCTTTATTATTCATATAAAGCATAAATGTGTTATTTATATTATTTAATTTATCTGTTACTATTGATTTGGTATCCTTAACAAGTTTGGTTGATTCATTCAATTCATTTAATTTATTTAATTCATTCAATTCATTCAATTCATTTAATTCATTCAATTCATTCAATTCATTCAATTCATTCGATTCATTCGATTTATTTAATTCATTCAATTCATTCGATTTATTTTCTGATGGTATATTCTTAATAAGTTTATAAAATAAATAACTGCATTTGGCTTTTATATATGGATCATCTATTTTATCTATATGTTCTTCTGTTATATTGTGCATAATATCATGTATATATCCACTTGTTTTTATACAAATTCATATTTAGTATTGTACACTCCACCTTCTAATTTTTCAACTCTAAATCCATTATCATCAGCATTAATTCTCCATTTTGTTGATATATTTATGATATTTCCAACTACTGTCAAAGAACCTTCCACACGTTGGTTCATTTTAACATTCCAATTATTATAATCCACTGCTTCAACATTAATATCATTTCCTGAAAAATTTATATTTAATTTATCAAAAACAGTTTCAGCATCATTATTTACTCCTGCACCTTGAAATGCAAGATTTTTCCACGTTAAACTACCACCATTATATAAACTACATTCAACCTTATCGTTGTCATTATTAAATCGAATTAATCCATCCGTATTATATGTAGTAGGTTTTTGAACATCACTTCCTGTTGGAATCCTAATAGCATCTGTAGTATTAATATCGAAAGATACTTCTGGAACAGCCTTATTAACACCCACATTACCATTGGCTATATGAGATGTATTTAGTCCCAATTTACCCACATATTTATAAAAAGTAATTAAAGGTGGATTATCACTATCGATTCCGTCAACTTCACTAATATTATAAAACGTCAAAACTCCATTATCACTATCAAATATCCAATCTCCTTCATCGTAATTAATTAGTGTTCCATCGTTTTTATATAATAAATAAAAATATGTTCCATAAGGATCATAATTAAAAGGTATAATCTCTTTTATTACATTCCCATATGTTGGATCAGTTTTTCCTTGATAAGAATAACTAGAACCTGTGACTGCTTCCATTTCGAGTTTAATATATTTTTTAATAATATTGTCGGTTGTTGATGTTTTACCAGAATAATTACCAGACATAGTTCCTGCATTATCAGCCGTACTAGCATCCCCTAAACTAGTTAAATCACTTGGTGCAGAACTCGGTATTTCACCAGATTGAGACCATAATTGCGATTTCAATATGGTAGGACGTGTATCAAAATATTTTTCTTGAAAAAACCTAACATCATTATTGGTATTAGGCATATTAAAATTTTTTTTAAACAGAAAATTACTTTTATCATCTGTAGTAATATCGTCTGTTATACCAGAAGTTCCGCTTATACTTGAATTAATTGTCAAACCGTTAAAATATAAATTATTATCCCTTACATACAATTTCCAAAGAGTTTCCGTCGGATCGTTTGACACATTGGAAAAACCAATCTCTGTTCCGATTGATATGCTATCAAAAACAGTAGCCATTATTTACTAATTAAATAAAATAAGTTTATATAATTATCGAAAATTAAAATTGATTCTTTCATTCTAATTATTATATATAAACGATTACTATGAAAGTCGAAGTCTTAATTTATAATATTAATTATCACGATAGTGATGGAAGTAAAATTGTGAAGAACTATCCTAAATTTCTAAAAGCATATCCATCATATAAGCATATTATTGGAGAAAGTGGTGCATATGGAAATCATACAACTTATGAAATACCCAATAGAACATTAACTATTTTCAAAAAAAACATTAAAAAATTTTATAAAAATATTGGAATAAGAAAACTTAAAATTATGATTTCTACAAAAATTGAAGATATAAATATATCGTTGTTGGATAAGATGCCTACTTGATGAAGTTCTTTATATCCATTACAAATTTTGTTTATATATTACTATTATGAATAGTAATATCATTAATCTTATTATTTTTCGAAAATTGAGTCAATATTATTCAATTTTTTATTTTTCTAGTCCAACATTGAATATAATCATGTAATCCTGCGAACGTAGGAACATCAATTGAACTATCTTCATCAAAGTATTTCTCCATATAATCAAAAAATTTATCATCAGCAATACATCCATGTTTTCCTTCTACTACCATGGCGACTTTATCGCCCGTAAATGCTTTCACGGCACGATAAGCAACATCATTATCTAAAGGAGTCCATGATGCAAATAAATTTTTACGATTATTATATTTAATAACTGCTTGTTCTCCATCGATTTGTTCAACTTTCATATAACTATTTATTGGTGGTTCAATATCTGTAGAATAAACACGCATTCCATAGGTTTGCATCCATTGTTCAAATAATGCTCTTCCAGAACATATGCTAATTACATATCCTCCATGTCCAAAAAAATCCATAATACCAAATACTGCTTTGATAGATGGAATAACGTAAGAATATTCAATAAAACGTTGTCTTACGTTAAACTCAGTTTGTTTTCGTAATATATCACTACTATTTTCTCTAGGAAAATTTAAAATTTTCATATTTGTAATAACTTCATAATTAATCACATCGTTTAAATATCCTTCTATATTTAATCCTATTTTCATAAATCCTTCATTTTTTAATGCAAATAATTTTTCTTTATTTTCTAATATAAACATTTTATATATCATTTAATAACCTTGACTATTTTAAATTCAATTTTTTTTATAATGCAAGTTTCTTATTCCAATTTGCAATAGTTTTACCATCTCCAGTTCCAATTTTTTTGAAAATAAAATAATCATAACCAAACGCTAATTGTTGTTCAGTCTCATCTAAAACAAAATTTTTCTGTATATTATAAAATTCTTCAAAACTAGCGTTTCCCGATGGTAATTTCATCTCTTTTGATTCTTCATCAGTTATTAAAACAATATCATAATCATTTTTCAAGACATCTACAAAATAATCCATATCAACCAAATATTCCGTTATAAATTTATCACCAATACTTGAAAACTTAAATTCTATTTCCGTTCCAAAATTCTTAAATGTATTTTTTTGATCCATTCTAATTTCATATATTGATTTTTCGTTGATATTACCTGATATATATCCTTTATTAGTTTTCAATAAATTAAACAATTTTTTTCCATTAAAACATGTTCCAAAAAACAATCCTCCCAATGGTAAATTATTATAAATATTATGGATAAATCCACGCAATGAATATTCATCCTTAAACGCATAATGCATCGCAAATTGACAACTGATAATATTAAATATATAAAACCCACTTGTTTTATAAAACGCAATTAATTTATCACGACTATTTGCATCGATTTTATGTGATGCATCTCCATTATTCATTAATTTAGTAAAATCACCTACATACAATTCTAGTTTCAAATTATTCATCGATTGATGATCCAGTTCCATATATCTTTTTTGAAAATTTTTAATATTCACTTTATCATAATCTATTGCATGAACCTTCGTTATATCGTTTTTAATATATTTCTTAATATCACCACCACGTCCTGCTCCTAAGTCCAATAATGATAAATCGTTTATTCCTGAAACATTTCGATAATGATTTACAATGGTTTGATACAAAACATGTTTCACATAATTATTGAAATTCCTAATATTACTATCCAACGATTTAGAACGTTCCTCCAATAAATCGAATTTATCAGATTCAGTTTCGTTATGAGTATAATATTTAGATACTTTATGTTCCACATTAGTTTTTATCCGTTGGTAATAATAATCATTTTCCACTATATCAAAAATATTTTCTTCTAATAATTGTCCATCCAATTCATGATATGAATTCCATATACTTGTTGCAATCTGAATATCATTTGCCGTATTTGAAATAGAACCTGTTTTTTTCAAAATTGCCGTTTTATCATGTCTAACACGTATTGGTATCCACTCAAAACCAGTTCCCCTTTTTTTATCATAAATAAACTCAACTATATCACCATCATGTATTTCCTCTTTCGAATCATCGCTTTTTGCATATATTTTATCGTCTTTATCAACAAATATACGTGCAATCCAACAATCTATTTCTCTTTCTTCACTACCTGACAATGGTGTAAATAATTTAGGAACATAATTTTTACCCATACGAGATCCAACTCTTAAACTAGTAATTTTATAATGTTTTATTTGCGAATTGTTAGTCTCTTCATCAAAATATCTATATGCATTGAGTTTATCATTACCATTAGAATCTTTTTTAATATTTACCAAAAAATCTATGCTAGTTAAAGCAAGTGGTTTCCATTTCAAATTATTTTTCCATCTAAAACCAACACTAACATCATGATATAATTCCTTTCGTGGTGTAAATATCAAACCATCCGCATTATATTTGAACATGTTGATTCTGTTATTCCACAAATAACTGGATAATTTAAATATGTCTTTTTTCTCTATACTAGGAAAATAATGTTTTTTAAGAATAATATTAAACGAACTTTTCAAGTTAGATGCATATTTATTTTTATTGAGTTTAAGCAATTCTACAACATTGTTAAGTTTCTCATATCGTGATTCTGGATATTCACTATCGGCTTCCCCTAATCTATATAAAATCCTATATCTATAATCAGTTGAATTATGAAATAACAAGTCAAAGGCTAAAAATGTATTATTACCATCTAAATATTCACCATCTATTAGTGTATTACCATGGTTTTTATCAAATCTCATCCCTGTATTCTTAAAATCAACACGACTATTCAATAAATAAGCATACCCATCAGCATCAATATACAACAAATGACGTTCTCCATCCGCTTTTACCGTAACCGCATAATCGTTCGGATGTGTATCACCCAGATAATTATGTTCATGTTCCACATCCTCTTTTTTAACTAAATTTTCAGATTTCAAAACGCAAGTATCAGCCCCCAAAAAATAATTTTTTCTAGTAACTGGAAGGGAATGGATTGTTGTTTTATTACCTTCGTTCATTAAAAAACTTTCGGTATATTTTCTTAGGATATGTGAATTAGTAGATTTAGGCATTGGAAATTCAGTATTTTGAACATATTTTAATATAAAATTAATATTATTTAAGAAATTGGTTGTTAATTTATCCAATTTTTGTTCTTTAGTTTTACCCGATAAATCAGTGTTCGGAAGATATTCAATTTCAATTTCAAAATTATTAGGTTTATTCAATATATTTGATTCCACGAAACCACCATATCCCAATACTCCTTGTTTAAAATCTTCAAAATTAGGACTATTTTTAGTAACTGAAAGATCAATTTTAAAATTTTTATCCATACTTTCGAAACTGTATCGTTGTTTATATCGATAAAATTTTTGTTTATTATTAATAATTTCATTTTGCATACTGGATTCGAGTGCCTCTTCAGATGACCTTTCAATTCTTAAATTATATTCTTGAATATCCAATAAATCCAATTTTTTTGTTTTTTTAAGAAAATATATATCTTCATTTATAAACTTTTCATTATGACATAATTTTTTAATATTTTTTTTATATTTTGCACATTTCAATAATTTTGTGTCTCCATTGGATACACCTATTGTTAAAATCTCAAAATTTTCTAAATTTTTAAAATTTGAATTAGCATACAATTCCTCTAATATTTTTTTAAAAATATTATATTCAATACCTGGAATAAATACAGTATCATTAATATATTTACCTATTCTAACTTCTAGTTCATAATTATCATTATTCATACAAGATGATACTATTTTTTTAAATCTATCATAGACATTTTTGTCAAGTTCAAAATCCATTATTATATTATTGTATCACATTATATTTATGTAGAAATATGTTAATACTTATGCATAAGTATTAGTATTAACGTGGTTGCAGTTTCTTTAATAAATCCTTTTTCAATAACGTTTTCAACTTTTTTTGTTTATCATCAACATATTGATATTCAATATTTCTCTCTTTCGCAATATCTATCAATTCTGATATTTTCATTTTACTTAATGGTGTATCTTGTTTGGCAATTTCAGTTCCCACTAATGCATTATAAGCAGGTAAAGTAGTCAAGAATGATTCATAATTCGTGTTGTTTATAATTATATTTCTATTGTTTATCACTGGATAATAAATATTGTTGAATTTCAACAAAATATGAAAATTCCCTAACTTGTGAATATTCCTATCTACAAAATATCTATTTTCAACATCGTAAATCAAGAAATTAACATTAAAATACTTCTCTATTATAAATATAACCGCATCACTAATAATATTTTTATTAAATTGTCCATAAATACCTTCTAAATTCATTTTAAGTTTATATATTTTGAAAAAACTAAATAATTTGTCCCCTGACAATTCGAACAACAATTTTTGTTTAAGTTCCTGAATAATTAAATCTTGACTTGAACTAAACGCAAATGCTTTATCTAGTAGCATCAACAAAGCATAAAAAATACTATTATCCCTTGGAACACCCATACAAGAAAACAATATATCAGTTCCAAAATATTTTTTTAACATTTTTGATAAATACTTAGGTATTTGTCCTTCTTTATTTCTTTCTGGAATATTAAAATAATGTTCGTTTTCGTTCATTATGACATCAACATCCAAATATTCCTTATTATATTCTTCATAAAAATTTATAAAATCATCTTGTTTATCCTCCAAATCTTTAATATCTATTGAATCCAATTTATCCGTCATCGTGTTATTTACCACATTCTGTTCATTTAATTCATTCACATTATCAAATATATGATAATATAAATTTTTCAAATCGTCACTAACATTAGCATCGACATTGCTACTTTTTTTTATTAACATATCCACATTAATCATCGTATATATTTGTATTATCTACATATGTTTATATTTTGATTCAATTTTTTAGGGGGACTAGCCCCCTTATTTTTTCGACAAGTCAAAAAAACGTGCATACCACTACGTGGTATGTAGTGTATTTTTTAATATTTTTTGTGGCAAAGCCACAAAAAATTTAGTCTATTTTATTTGTCATTATATAAGTTTTTGGTAAAATCAAAAAAATCTAAATCCTGATGAAAATTTATCTTCCTCAGTGGCTTCCTCGATTGATGAAGCCTCTAAAAAATGACAACAACGATGAACATATGTTTTACCATCAACAACATTGCGATAAAGTTTCGTTCCACCATTTCGTGCGTTGGTATTGATTGCACCTAAAGAAACCATATCATCGTAATTAAATCCTTTTTTGTTGAAAAAATCAGTCAATTTTGTCTTTTCTTCGTCATCCGCTTTTTCCTTCATTAAATCTTTATATTGTTTTCGATGATCTTCTGGATCTTGATTTGGGTTATATTTGAACATTTATATTTAATATATTTAGTATATTTGCTTTAAGTATTAAGATTTTACTATTTCATTAATTTTAAATAATACATTCTTTTTTTCAATATCTGATTCCCTAAATAAATGATTTGCCTCATCCAAAGAATACCATCCAATGTCTCCCACTTCTTTGATCTGTTCTGTATTATTTTTATCTACATGAACATCCAATAATTCATTTGTGTAAGCCACATAATATACATGTTTGTATTTTTTATTATTTGAACCTATAAATATTTCGCTTATTGGATCTACGTTAGGATCTAACACAACATCGTTGAGACTAATATATGTTTCTTCACTAAATTCTCTTAAGGCTACTTGCAAATTTTTTTCTTTGTAGTTCCGCTTACCTTTTGGGAAACCCCATTCTGGTTCAGTATGGACACAAACATTAGAATTAATTAATGAATCGATAGTGATTAGTTCATTGTTGAGAACATGCCCATTTTTCAATGCGAAATATTTATTAAACGATTCGTTATATGATCTCCTATTTTTTTTTCTAGTTTGATCGCCCCACAAATCGTTCCATAAATCATTGAAATTTTTAGTTAATATATTATTACGCTCATCAATTGTCATTTCGGAAAACATAGTATTAAGAAAATCCTTATCATTTATATTATATCTTCCTATCATAAACTCCACGTAATTATGAGAATCCTTTCTCCTGATCAACAAATATTTAATTTTATCGTTGTTTTTATGGTATAATATGATTCCAAAACTCGCAATAGGTTCATAACATGTCTTAATCATATGACCATATTTTCCACAATTAGTGCAATATATATTTTTAGTCATTTTAATGACTTATATCAATATAATTTTATATATAAATAAAAATGATTTTATGTTTATAACTTAAAATATGTGTGCAATATATAATGAAAAAGAAAAAAATTATTTATTTAACATAATAAACAAATCCTTTTGGTTCATATTTCCACGACTTTTTATTGATATTCATTTCATTTGCACATGCTTCACATGAATAATAATGATAACATTTGTAATTTTTGTTATTATCATATTTCGTATCTAAGAACACATATAATTTTGTTTCCTTTAATTTATCATATTGTTGCATACAATGTTCGTTCCACCTATTAGTATTGTTTTGGCATTCATCACATATTTTGAATTTACTTATTGTGCATTTATCACAATTTTCTTTTTTATATTCAATACCATTGTGAGTTGTTAATTCATATATTGCTTTAGGCAATTCTGACATATTAACATAATATCTCTTTTCTATTTTTTCGGATATATCCTCAAGTATTTTGTTTTCTTTCCTGTAACAACGCATACATACTTTAATTTTTTTTTCACCTATATGCATTTTATATAATATTTATATAAAAAATTGATATAAAATACGCCAAACGATACTATTCCATATTATAAAATGGAACGTATATTTTCAATTGAATACAGTTATGAAATTTTAAGTTTAGATGATAAACAAAAATTATTAAATATACACAAGAAAATAAAGAAAAATGGAGAAAACGTTTATTCTCATTTAGACTCAATAGAAAACAAATTTAGAAGATTAGGTATAAAAAGCAAACAAAATTTATTATTATTAACTAAATATTTACTGGAATATCAAAATATACATGATAATAATTTCGATAAACTATGCACAGATAATCAAAACCTAATAATTCTTTATAACGAAAATCCTATTAAGTTTGATAAACAAACAGATCGAAAATGTTGTCAAATTGTGTCTCACACATATGTTAATAATGATTTATTCAACGAAGTATTGAAGTTTATTGATAGTGAAAAAAATTTTGAAGATTTACCACCTATTATCGAAAAACATTTGAATGAGGTAGATACAAATAACTGGAGATCTAATTTGAATAGTTATCATGAAAAAAATGAACTACATGGAATACAAAACCGCACGGTTTCAATTAAGCATGGTTATAAAATGTTAAGTCCGAATGATAAACTAGAATTATCAAAAATATATATGAAAATAAATGAAACCGAAAAATATATTTTTGATGAAATGGTAACAGTTGAACATATTTATGCATCATTAAATACAGAAAATAAACGAAGAATTTTATTATTGACCAAGTATCTATTGAAATATCAAAATGAATGTATTGGTAATTTCGATCTATTGAACACAAAAAATCAAAGGTCGGTGATCCGTCATGGAGAAAACCTAGAAATGTTTCAAAATGAGGCAAATAAAATAGGTAAAAAAGATGGTGGGATAATTTCTAGTATTTATATTAATAGTAAGTTATTCAATGAAGTATTGAAATTTATTGGTAACATAAACCAAATAGAGCATTTACCTTTAATTATCGAAATATATTTAGAAAAAATTGGAAAAGAAAAATTCAAAAAATTCGAAATGCCAATAGTAGAACCATGGTGAATATTCTATCCAATTACATACATCAAACACATATTGATGGTTTCATCATCATATTTTAGATCTTCTAATGATTTTCTAATTTGAATAATAAGTTCAGATAAATTTTCGTATTTTTTATTTTCGAACAAAGCGTTATTTATTATATAATCTTTAAGTATTGATAAAAAATTAAATACGAAGAAAATTTGATTGAAATATGCATAAATGAAAACATATGTGTATCATATACAAATGAAGAATCAAAAATACATAAAAATTAATGGACACACGAGATTATCTGCTTTTGGTGACGCATTTTACAGAACAACTTATTTACAGAAACAATATAAAAATAATTGGATGAAAGGCAGTGCAATCGTAAAAACTAACGATGGCTATGAGTTTGATATTATAAGTTCCAATCCCGAAGAAAATGATGGTTGTGTAGAAATAATGATCAATGGGGGATGGAAGTAGAACGTGTCTTATGGGTATTATTTTAGAAGGTGACGAATCAGAAATGTCATTGCAAAGATTTGGATATAGTCAAACTTGTTCAACTAATAAAAAAATGGAACGTGGTAAAGGAACTAAAGCCATGCTTGACGCATTGATAGAATATGTCAAAACACACCATCCACGAGTAAAACGTATAACTTTGTCAGATTGTTCTGAGTTTGAATGTCCTTATGGTAACGAAACAAAAAAATTTGGATTATATTCGTTTTACATGTTAAAATATGGAAAACCTTATTATATGAAAAATTTTAAATTTTTATTTACTAAACCTGAACAAAAACAAAGATACAAAAAAAATTTATCTCTTATAAAACAAAAATTAATAATTAATGATGATATGTTAAACAGATATACGAAATATATGAGCGATGATTATAAAGCGGATCTAGACGAACTAACAGAATTTAATAAACGTGTGGTAAATAACGATCTAAAAAATATTGTGAAAATGACAAATTTAAATTGTTTATTTTTATTCATGTTAATTGACTATTATTTAGTGGAAAAATTCAAAAATGATTTTGTGGTTCAAAAAGCGAATTTTCATATAAATATGCGTAAATGAAAATAAATTATATATTTAGGAAAAAATATTCGAATAAGTATATAAAGAACTACATTTATTATAATTAATATAATGCCAACAACAAAAGAATTATTTAAATCACCTAATCCACATTATCAATCGCTTGAGTTTTGGGCGAACGAAAAGGATGGTATGGTTTATAGTCATATTAATGATGAAGCGTGGATCGACAATCAACTAAATGGTATGAGTTCTGATGAAGAATCACTAAGGGAAGAACTCAGAGGAAATTTATGGAATCCAACGACAGTCGGAAACGTTTCTTATTTAGCCTTAAATTCACCTACAGAAAACCAACGGAAACAGTATTTGCATATGTTTGAAATATGCAAGGATATGCTACAAAATGAGTGAAAAAAAATTGATATAAAATATGATAGATTATACTATTATATCAAAAATGAATGACGGATATGATAGTCAATATATACATGATAGTATCACTACGATTGAAAATAAATATAATTCATTAAGTTTAGATGATAAAGCAAAAATATTATTATTAACAAGTTGTTTGTTGAAATATCAAAATAAATCAGATAATGATTTTGATTTTTTATGCACTGATGAAATGGAGTTAATCACAAATTACGGTGAATCATTTGATAAATTTCAAGAACAAATTAAAAAATTAGGTAAAAAAGATTATGAAGTTATCTCAAAAACATATGTCCATCGTGGTTTATATAGAGAAATATCTAAATTTATTAGAAACAATGGAATTATTGAAGAAACACCACCACTTATTAACGAATATTTAGATATACTTGGTGGGAAAGGAAATGTTCCACCTTTTGAAGGTATAATGCGTTTGGTCGGTTTAGTGAGTGATCTGTATGATGATTAATTTCTTATATTAAATAATATACGAAATGCCACGTATGAATTATATTGATAAAAAAGGAATGAGAAAAATGACACCATATGCTTGTGCTACATCTAGTTCAGGCATGGGTTTATTTGCAAAACAACATGGTGGTTCAATAATACAAATAGATGATAATGAATATGATATAGTAACTAAATATGATGATGAAGAAGAATGTATGGTTATTGTCATTAATGATGATAAGAGATATAAATGTTTCAAATCACAAATATTTGATAATGATCCAAAAACAGTATTGTTACAATCATTCGGTTATAATCAAATATGCACCACAAATAAGAAAATGGAAGGTAGGGAAGGAACTAGAGCGATGATGTTAGCATTGATACAATATATCAAAGAAAATCACAGTTCTGTAAATAAAATAACATTATCAGATGAATCATTCATTGATTGTGAAGGAGAAAAATTCAATCTTTATAGTTATTATATGTTAAAATATGGAAAACCATATTACATGAAAAATTTTGAATTTAAATTTACAGATAATAATCAAAAAGAATTATATGATGAAAATTTATCGTTCATAAGAAAAAATTTAATAGTTACTAAAAATGTGTTATTGTGGTATTCAAAATATATGTTAAAACGCCATGAAGTAGGTAGTGATAAATTATCGGGATTTAATGATATTATATTAAATGAAGACTTAAAAGATATAGTTAAAATTAAAAACCTAAATTGTCTATATTTATTTGCATTAGTTGATTATTGTTTGGACTACAAATATATGGCTAAATACAAGGAAAAATTTCCTGTTCAACATGCGTGTTTTGAATTGGATATATAAAAACTAATACAATGATATAAAATGAAAAATCAAAAACATGTAAAAACAAATGGACGTATGGGTTTATCTAGTTTCGGAAAGGCATTATATGAAACAAAATATTTATGCAAAAAACAAAAACAAAATGGTATGAAAGGTGGTTCAATAATTATTGTTGATAAACATGAATTCGATATTATAAGTTCCGATCCAGATGATGAATGTGATTGTATTGAAATCATTATCAATGGTACAGATAGTAATAAATGTTTTTTAGGATTAATATATTCAAATGATGAAACTAATATGATTTTACAAGGATTTGGTTATAGTCAAACATGCACAACTAATAAGCGA
>Ga0233428_1002369_pt1 | contig 17995 bp, 6 predicted proteins | sample SI_118_April2016_4_FD_179890 | JGI IMG/M metagenome (GOLD analysis project Ga0233428, IMG submission 179890) | Seawater microbial communities from Saanich Inlet, British Columbia, Canada - SI_118_April2016_120_MG | ecosystem: Environmental > Aquatic > Marine > Inlet | place: Canada: British... | reverse complement strand
TGGCTCTGATGTCGAAAATGATTCATTAAGTTTTACAATTGTGGATTTACCGTCTAACGGGGGTCTTGATCCAATTATTCTTATTGAAGACGATATTAGTAATGCAACTATAATGTATACACCAAATACGAACTTCTATGGTTCTGATTTTTTTACTTATTTTGTTATGGATAATGGGCTAACCAATAATTTCCCAGACCCAATGCAAAGTAATGATACTGTCCAAGTTAGCATTACGATTATTCCAGTAAACGATCCTCCTGTGTTTAGTTTAGAGAATGATGGAGTCAGTTATGATCAAGGTAATGTTGATGGTTTTGAGACAGATTTTACTACTGATCCAGCCAGTCCGATTATAACTGTCTCGGAGGATTTTGATGGAACCATTACTTTAAATGTGACTACAGCAGAGCCTTCGTGGGGTGAGAGTGATCATACTCCTCAATACACAATTAGTCCACCAACCATTGCATTTGCTAATATTGAAATTGATCCTGAAACTGGCCGTGTAACTATTACGGGCATATCACATTTGAATGGAAGTCAGGAATTCACCATAACCGCCAATGATAATCAAGGCACAGATTATGAAGGTGATCAAGACTGGGATTTTAACTTTACGTTGACCGTTGAGTCAATAAACGATGCGCCTTTAGTCAATTCTAATAATACAAATTTATCTGCCATAGATGAAGATAACTTAATTCCACCTGGAAGCACTGTGAATACATTGTTTGGTGAGAATTTTGATGACTCAACGGATGAGGTATCAGGTGGTAGTTCAGCAAATAGTTTAGCCGGTATTGCAGTAGTGATTAATAATGCAGCAACAGGGCAGGGAGTTTGGCAATATAATGATGATGGCTCTTGGATTGATATAGGAACGGATATGACAGTATCTACAGCGTTTGTTCTTTCCAGCGAGACATTAGTACGGTTTCTTCCTGAGCTAAACTGGAATGGTGTGGCAGGCTCTTTGGATGTTCATCTGATTGATAATTCTTCTGGATCTGTAGTTTCAGGAACTGCTGAGGATTTAACTGAAGTCGGTGGGGTTACTCAGTATAGTAGTGGGATGGTATCATTGGATACCATTGTGAATCCTATAAACGATGCGCCTTTAGTCAATTCTAATAGTACAAATTTATCTGCTATAGATGAAGATAACTTAATTCCACCTGGAAGTACTGTGAATACATTGTTTGGTGAGAATTTTGATGACTCAACGGATGAGGTATCAGGTGGTAGTTCAGCAAATAGTTTAGCCGGTATTGCAGTAGTGATTAATAATGCAGCAACAGGGCAGGGAGTTTGGCAATATAATGATGATGGCTCTTGGATTGATATAGGAACGGATATGACAGTATCTACAGCATTTGTTCTTTCCAGCGAGACATTAGTACGGTTTCTTCCTGAGCTAAACTGGAATGGTGTGGCAGGCTCTTTGGATGTTCATCTGATAGATGATGATATTGATTCTATAAACAACGGTGATATAGTTGATATGGGTGCTGGTAATGTTGGTGATACAACTTCATACAGCGTTGGTATAGTAACATTGAATATTGCCGTACTTCCAATTAATGATCAGGTAGTAATACTAGCTATAAATCCCACAGACACGCTCATATATAATAATGTTGAATTAGATGATCAGGTTTATCTTTATTATGAAATTTATGACATTGACAGTGATCAGTTGACTCTTACTTGGAAGGACACTGTAACTGATACGATCGTTGAACAAATAATCATTTCACATTTACCAAATATTTCATCCAATGAAGTTCTCGTCCCTGTCCATTCTGGAGAAAACATTTATTCCTTAACAGTTGAAGATAATGGTGAATCCAATGATGATGGTTACTCCGATGACAATATTAAAACGGATATGTTTAGCGAAACATACAATATTAACGTAATGACGCCTACAATTTCTATTCAAAACTCCCAATCATTAATAAGGAGTCCGCAACCAAGAAAGTTAACAGCACTCACTGTATCAAATGGCATTGTAGATAATACAATAAATGATGTAAATGATGTTTATTTGACAATCCCAGAAGATCTAGAATATGAATGGGATATTAGTGGTGTGGTTAATTATAATAGTTTATTAATTGATAATGTAACCATTTTAATTGAATCATCAAACATTCTGAAGCTAACCATACGGGGTAATTGGGGGACAAGTGATTCTTCCACTATAACCGGTCTCCAAATCCAACCTGTTGAGGGGTCTTCTGACATCTTAGGTAATTATTCTTTAAGACTTAATGCAATGGGATTAGAATCTTTATCTTACGACAATGCAAAAACTCAAAATGAAGTAATTATTGGTAATCCCACTGTAACAAATGGGGCTGAATATATGGTGATTAATGATTTGGTTGATGAGAACACTATTTGGAATTCAGACAATATCACCATTCATAATGGAAGTATAGGAGGATTTTTTAGACCTGGACATAAGCTTTATCTGAATATCGCTGATGGATCAGTTTTTAAATGGTATACCCCAAATATTTTTATTATAAATAGTACAAAAATATCTTTATATGACTTTAATGATTCAACTTTGATATTTGATATTATATCTCAATTTGAAGTAGACGAATTCTTTACTATTGAAAATGTTAAATTTGAGATTGAAAATTCATCATCACCGGATTATTTAGTATTTGATGTCCAAACAGAGTTTATAGATAATCCTGACTTAGTATATCCGGTAATTAGTTATAACATATTCTCAGCAGGTAACCCAACTTTTTATAGTGAAGCTGACCAATTATTCACTGTTGGAGACAATACTCAAACTCTGGCAGATATTTATCTGGTTGAGGATTCAATTTCCCCTGTTTTAGTAGATAGAGCTATCCATATCAATATCCCTGATATAATTGATATTAATTGGTCTGATGCTTTAATCACAGAAAATATTTGGTTATTCATGAATGCTGATTCATCTCATCCTACAAATATAATAATTGATGATAAGAGTTTAAAGATAGAACCACCAATCAATTTTGATCTTAATGCAGCAGATATATTGAGAATATCTGGGTTACAGGTTTCTGGATTTGATGAGAAAAGTGCTGATTGGTGGAACTTATCATATTCTGTTTTAAATCCGAATGATGATAATTTTGAAAATTACAGCAGTGTCTATCATGATGCTGATACAAACCAAATTGCTGTTGCACAACCCAAAGTTGAATTAGAGACCGATCAATATATGGTTGTTGGAGATATTGCAAAACCAATTGGTGCTATTACTATTTTTCAAGATCCTAATTTTATAGCGATCAAAGACATCTTCACTATCGCATTACCAGAAATTTTGGGTGGATTTTGGGAATTGGATAGTACAATTGAATACCTTTCTGATACTTACACCGGTAGTATCTTAGAATCATCAATAGACAATAATTTAATAACCCTGACACTTTCCGTTCCACCAGATCCAGGGACATACTTTTCTATTACGAATCTAAAAGTTGGCGGCTTAACAAATACATTTTATGAAAACAGTGATAATCCCGCAAATTTTATCAGAATAAGTCTTAATAATGGTGATACTTACTCATTTCCCCATTTAGTTGGAGAAATTGATCAATTAAAAAACATTTTTGTTGGTCAGCCACAAATAAATTCAATGCAAATACACTCTTTTATACTTGATGAAAGTGAAAGGGATTTGGGCGATCTGACAATTACAGATGATGCCATCATTCAGAGTATAAATGAAAATGATATAATACGAATTGTATTGCCAGATGAATTTAATGGTGAATGGTGCGAATCTAGTTTTACAATTAGTCCACCTGAATATTCTGGTCAAATAGATTCTAATAATCCAAAGGTGATTATTATTGAGGGGCCGGATTCAGAAGATGACTATTGGAATAGTCTTGAACAAAGAATTCTTATAATCAGTGGGTTACAACTGTGTGATATGGTTTATTTATCTGAAGAAAGTCACATAATTTTGTCCTTCAACGATTCATTAACTTCTACTCACGAAGATTCAAATATTCTAAGGATCGGAAACCCCCAAATTGTACTTGACGAAAATTATGCTTATATGAAAGGTGATTTATCTCAAACTATTACAATAGAAGTTACAGAAAGCTTCATTGCTGCTGGAATCGATAAAGATGATGATATTAGAATTTCTATCCCGTCAACATTCCACGGCAATATCAGTAGTAGTGGTACAATAGAAATTGATCAAAACTCCTCTGCATCATCGAAAGTAGACAGTGCTTTTACTTTTATAGATAACATCTTAAAAATTATTGTAACCGATAATTTTTCTAGCAATGATATTTTGCGATTCAATCTTGATATAAATAGTTTTGACGATATTTCAGATTCTACTTATTTGTCTTTAAGTGCTAATGGTGGAAGTCTAATTTCTAGTGATACCGAGAACAGTATTAGAATTGGTGATCCCTCATTCTCCTCAATATATAATCAAATATTTATTAAAGATAGTGATAATACATATATTGACTATATGGAGGATATTAACATTTCTGAAAATGACTTCGTTTCATGTATTCTAAGCTCTGACAGTATCTTAATAGTACTTCCAAGTGATCTTCCAATTGAGTGGGCTATTCAATCTATAATAGATGATAACTCAATAATTATTCCAAATTCAGGCAATGGCACTATTCATAGAATAAATAGTAAAACTATTCAAATTATAATAACAGAGGATATGGATCCGGGTGATATGATTACGATTCAGAATCTCCCAGTTTTGGGTATTTATCAAATAGGATCATCTAATATCAAATTATATCCAAAGGGGAAGGAAAATCATAAAAATATTGATGATCCTCAATCACTAAGCATTGCTAATCCTGAATTTGTTGTAGATCCGGGTATAAGTTACTATTTATTTTTACCAAATGATGTCACACGAACGATAGAAAATATTAATATTCAAGAAGATGATTCATTTCCGGGAATCACTCAAAGAAATGGTATCTATATTGGAATTAATGAAAATCTCGAATTCAATTTTGACACATCGCATAATTCAACTGAAATTTCTATCAATGGAGAAATTGAGACTATCGATATTAACTATTTCCAAAACGATTTGAAATTAGTGCATCTTCCCATACCACGGGACCTCAATGCAGGAGATGATCTTATAATAAATACATTGTGGTTTACAAGTTTTCAAGCAACAGATTCTCTTTATCAGCCACTGCAAATCAGCGCTAAACGAGATGATAGATTTTCTGTAAATATTCTTGACAACAGCGCAAAGGTAGCAATTAGTGGAGCAAATTTATTCACGACTAATTTGGGTTCAATTCCCCCATCTGAAAGATCGATACTTATTAATCCGATTACGATTACTGAAAATAATAATCCTCTGATTCCAGTTGTATTGCATAGAGATCATATCGAAAATATTTGTTTAATGCTGCCCAATGGAATATCGTGGGATTTAAACATACCAGTCAATATTTCTCCACAAGAATTAATCATTATTGACAATGATAACCTTGATTCATCAAAATATTGTTTTGATCTTATAAATGAATATATTGATCCTGGGGAGAGTTTAGAAATCTCAAATATGCGGGTGTATGTAAATAATTATGTCCATACATCAAATGATATATATCTATCCTTGAATAATACAAGCTATCAAGACACTGTTTCAGGATGGATGGGTATCCTGGACTATAGCCTATCATCAGAATCAGATCAAACCTTTTTAAAGAATGTAAATGATTCACTGCATTATAAGTTGAAACCAATAACGGTAACTCAATCACCACCATTTCAATATAACCCATCATATGGGTTGATTTTTCGAATCCCACTCAATCTCGATGCAATATGGGATGAATCAATGTTAGATAGTATTGACGTATACCCTACTAATATTGTAATTGATGATTATAGTTTAAGTGATAATAATAAAGATCTAACACTGTACTTTAATAATTTTGAATCAAATGCGGTTGGTATAAGTGGTTTGTATTTTGATAAAGATAATTTGTCTCCATCGGAAGGGAAAATAAAAATTATTTATGATGGGAATAACAATAATATTGTTCTGCCTGATGATAAAAATAAGGTAATTGCTGACTTAGGGATTAGCTTAGAAAGTGATGCTATATTTATTCAGGGAGATACTGGAGAGTTTGCTAAACTCCCACCGATAATAATCACTGAAGATAAAAATACTCCAATTTTTTCTAATTCAGAAATTTCAATTTGCTTACCCTCAGGTATCTCATGGGATACTAGTAGAATACCATTATTCTGTGATTCATCACAAATTGAGAATATCAGTTTTGAAAATGACAGTTGTATGATAATAGAAAGCCTGGACATAGCCCTTGAACAATCCTTAGCAATTTGTGGTTTATATTTAGAAGTCTTGGATACTCCAGTTACCTCTTCGTTGAACTATACAATTTCATACTCGACAATCAATCAAGATTTAAATCCACCTGCTGTACATGGAGTATATGTTGTAAATCCAAAAATAATAACAAACAATTACAATTTACCTGTAGCTCTTGGTTCAACTTTAAATATAGATATTATTCAGCTGATTGAAGATGAAATTCCAGTTTTTAATGAAAATCGAAATTTAATTTTATATATGGAAGGCGATATTTCTAATTATCTGCAGTTTTCTGGAAGTACGTCCATTGTTAATGAAAATATAGATTCGGTGTCGACAACATCTGAGTCAATCGAAATTTCCTTTTCAAATTCTCTGAATCCGAGAGAAATCATTCTTTTAGATGGAATTACACTTGAGTATATTGACGGAGATCAATTATTTAATAATAGTACTGGTTGGGAAATATTTAACGAGGGACTGCATGGTAATATCAGTTTTGCATATAGACTTCAGAATACAGGAGAATTCAGAACAGAAAAGATTACATCTGATTCTTCAGGATTAACAATATTTACTCCATCTATCTTGACAGAGCCAGTGATTCATTCAAATTTGGATATCCTAAAAGTTCAATTTAAGTCTCCAGGAATTGATCCTGAAATCTATAATTCAGGGTCTTTCATGATGAAAATTGGTGATGATACTTTGCATAATGTTATTTTAAATATTTTTGGAATAGAACCTGGTACAGAATATTATAGTGGACTTACTTTTTCAATTAATCAAATTGAGTTGTTTTTTGATAATTCTGGAGAATATTTTGATTTGGGTCTTGCTGAGATAAATTCAAAATTACAGAAATTAGGTGATAATTCCATTAGTGATTTAAAAATATTTGGTGATCGAAATGTTATATACAATACTGAAAATATTTATTTTAATAACGATTATCAAATAGTTCACATCGGTTATGATTATGATTTTGATATAATGGCTGATCCATTGTTAAACTCTAGTAATCTTACAAACTCATTGATTACTCTAGGAGGTGAATTTGAAGGAGAAAATTATATTCGAATTTCAAGTGAAAATTTAAGCATTGATACTCTAATTACTATTGGTAATAATAGTACGATTGAATTTAACACTATCATCGATGAATACGAATTAAATTCTGGAGTGTACTATTTATTTATTAACCACGCTGATTCTCTCAATATTCTCCCTTTAATTAAACAATTTACTGTTGATAATGATGCTCCGTTTATATTTAGTGACAATAGTTACAAAGGAATCGGGAAAGATGGATTTGGTCATTTAAACCATGCTGCAGATTCGATAATATTTTCAATACAAGATAACTTTGTAGTTGATTCAACTGAAATAATATATGTGACAGGTTCCCCATACGAACAGTTTTATTACCAAAAGTATTCAGAGATAATCGATTCAATAGAGGTTTCCTTTTATCTACATTGGGGAGATGGGGAGTTTGAAAATAGTGATACTGTCAGTCAGATGGTTAAACCCTTACCTTTGGGTTTTGAGACAATGAATTATTTCGATATTATTGATTCAATGTATACAAATATGATTAGTTCAAATTCTGTTCAACTATCTAGTGTTAACGATCTTGGATATGACTATTTAATGTCGATGTTGGAAATCAATCTAAAAGATCACGCTGGAAATATTTCAGTTGATACATTTAATATAACACTTACATTTGAAACAGAAAAATTGCTTGCTGCATCTGCATTTAATTTTCCCAATCCATTTAGCAATATAGGTGGGGGAAGAACACAGATTCGATATTTACTAAATAAACAAGTAGATTCAGGAAAGCTAATTATTCTTGATGCTGGGGGGAATGTCATCTACAATAAAGTACTAGACGACCAAAATTTATCTATTGGAACACATTATTTAATTTGGAATGGTAAAAACAACAATGGCTATAGTTTGGCCTCAGGTGTCTATTTAGCATATTTGGAATTTAATGATATAATTTCTGAGAAAATTAAGATTGCGATACTAAACAGATGAATCATATTTTAATATGGAGCTTAGCAATTGCCTCTTTGACTTTCCTGAAAGGTTCAGATTTCGTTGGTTATGGTTCTTTTATGCTAAATTCTAATTCTGCTCGAGCAATCGCTTTATCTCAGTCAAATACTGCATGGGTTAGCAATCTTGAATCTATTTATTCGAATTCTGCTGGGTTAGCGTCAATAGATGGTTTTGAGGTTATTGCTGGGTTTTCATTAAATAATACCAATTTCACAAAAGATTTAAACTATAACTCTGGGTCAATAGGTTATGGTCGGAGAATAATTAGGATTCCAGAAATATTTATGGCGTTTGGTTTGGGCTACCAAGGATTTACTGTTGGTGATATTGACGAATATGATAACTTTGAAAATTACCAGGGTAGTTTTGATTTTTCAGAAGGCGCTTATAGTTTTGCAATTGCTGCAAAGATTTACTCTCTGAGTCTTGGCATAAAGTGGACATATTATTTACAAGATTTTGGCAATTACGGTTATTCTCATAACAATGGTGAGGATCTGAAATCTAATTATTATAGGCCTACGGAACTTGGTTTGCAGTACAGAATCACAAAAATGTTAATGATAGGTCTTATTTATAACAAAAGTACTCGAATTGGACAAAATGATATTACACCTGCAAGATTAAAGCTGGGTTTTGCAGTTAAAAATAATAAGTTTATTTATGGATTGGACTACGAAAGGTTATCAACAAATAATGGTGGAATTATGTCTGGCGTGGAGTACACCAGAAATATTTATAGAATTCCAATTTCGTTCAGATTAGGTGGAAGGGTAAATGTAAAGGATGATTCCAATGATTGGGATATTAAACACAATATGTATCTTACTATGGGTGTTGGGGTACTTATCAATGATACGAAGATTCTGAAAAAATCCTTCCAGATTAATATCGCTATGAATCAATCAGCCTACCCGAACCTGCTTTCTCCTTTATTTCGAATGATATTTGTGTCGGTAGAATTATTCTAATAATCATTCTCAAAATATTAAAAAATTAACGTCAATCAATAGACTAACACATCAAATAAATTAACAATAAACAAGTTAGGAAATACAAATGCATAAAATATATTTATTCAGTTTTTTAATCCTTTTCGCAACCAATTGCGATATCTTCAACCCTGATGATCCTGAAGATCAAATCTCAAATCAAGCCGATGCAGAGGGAAATATAGTTGTAATAAATAACTCTGGAGAATCATTAGTTTTATACGACGCAGGTATTGCAGAAAGAATTATTCCAAACACAAGCGAAGAATTTTTGATCAAAATACCAAACCCTAATGGTGTAACAAAAGATTTATGGTTATTTAAAGAATCAGATGTTTCAAATGATGTTAATAACCCTGATTCAGAGTTGTTATTTAGAAGGTGGAATGTAAATCTTTCAGCAGATTATGAGATTGAGCATAGAGTGAGTTGGGTGTTGTCTGCAGATGCTGTAGATGCAGAAAGTGGAACATTAATTTTATCTTATAATCCTGGAACGGAAAATAGTGTGGATGTTTATCTTAATTCTGAGAATGGCGCACGAATTGCAACATTAATGCCTGGTCAATCTGGTTCAAATGTTGGAGTGGATTATGGTAATTATCAATTGTATTACAAATATTGGTATTCTGACCCAAATACAACCGAAGGTTCAATTACACAAGGATGGCTAACCCCTGATGATGTTCCAAACATGTCTTTCATATTGAACAATGCATTTCCAGTGACTTATAGAATAATACCTCATTTAGATTCTGAGGAAGAAATTGTAAATGGAGAAATACTGATTCAAAACAATACGGATTCTATTTTGATCATAAGCGCAGATACCAATTTAATTGAAAATATCATGGTTTATGATGGTCCAATAGCAAATATGTCCTCGTTACCACCATATAGTCAGTATTTATATGTTTTACCAGCAAATAATTATCATTTATCAGCATCGGATGCCTCAGGAAATATTGAATCACAAATAGATATAGATATAGAAGCTGGAGAACAATATGATTGGACAATCGATGGTGAGTAACCAATAATTAACTTAGTAAATTATTTTATCTAAATAAATAGCTATCCATGAAATTAACTTGTTACGGAATACTTTCCGTTATTATACTACTATTAACTAGTTGCGATGATACCATAAGCATTGAAGAGGACATTGTTTCATCTAATCCTGATGAGTATGGGAATTTGTACATAAATAATCAGATTGATGAGAATCTCATCCTTTATAGGGCTGGCACTCTTGTTAAGCGAATACCTGCAAACTCTGAAGAATTTCTAATTAACATCAATAACACACCTGGAACTCCTGTCGATCTAAAAATATGGAAGGAAGACGATGTCGCAGACTTGGAAAATCCTGATGAAAACTTATTATATCGTCGTTGGGTGGTTTTATTGTCCTCCAACACAAATGATGAAAGCAGAAAGCATTGGATAATCGATAATTCTATTGGATCTTCAACTGGCCAAGTTTATTTTAACTATCCAGAGATATTTTTAAATGGAAATCCAAATATATATAATGTAGATGTTTATTTAAATCATATGAATGGTGCAAAAATTGTTTCCCTTTTTCCTGGAGATTCTATTATTGTCGGTCTCAGATATGATTTGTATAATTTGTATTATTTTTATTGGTTGTCTAATGGATCAACAGAAAATGGTATACAGCCTGTAGATTGGTTTGATGGAAATGATCAGATAGTGATTAATAGTAATGATGATACGGAAGAAATAATTATACCCACTTGCGATGTTTGTTCAGTTGGAAGATTGGGTATTATTAATATTAGCAATAACTTAGGAGAATTGATACGAATTAATGCTGGTAATTTACCTATTAGCTATTCAACATCAAATCCAAGTGAAGCAAATTCTCTTTTAACCCCGGGATCCTCCTACTCATTCGAAATCTGGATAAGTAATTACAATTTTTCTGCAAGTAATATCGATAATATTTCAATTTTTGAAACAATTGAGAATATTGATATAATTGAAAATTTTGAATTCACCTGGAATGTGGATGGAATAAATGAATTAGAAGATCCACTATTGATTGAAGTTAATAATCAAACTGGATATGGATTTTCACTCAATGATTTCTATGATAACTCCTATCTTGGTCATTATATAGAAAGTAATTCTTCAAAATATATCTCTATCAATAACTTAAGAAATAATATAAAGGCTATAGACTATTCCAATTCGATTGGATCAATATTATACCCTTTGACTGATTCATGGGAGATAACAATTTCCGATACGCAACCTATTATTGATTTAGATATAATTTCCAAATATGATTATTTGGTTTTAGAAAAATCAAATTGCGACTCAAGTATAATTGGCATCCTCAATTCAGAACCTTATTATCTACCTGTTGTAGTAGATTTTTGGAATATATCACTTAGCTCGGTTGGTGATATAGAATATTGGAATTGGTACATTAATGGTATTGAGAATATTCTATTAAGCAATGAAGAACATATATTGTTACCTTTTGATGAAGAAGGTTCGTACGATATAGATTTGATAATCTCTGTAAATGGTGTGGAAAACACCTATGGTAAAACGCTCACTTTTGAAAATAAGCCAATTTATCTGATTAGCCCTAATTGTAATACAGATTCAATTACTGGTGAGGATACTCTTGAAATTCGGTGGGGGTTTAATGCACAATTATTTTCAAATACTATTAATATTTATATTTCTATCAATAATGATGTTAATATTATAAAAGTTACGAATATTGGGGCGGAGAGTTATGAGTGGCCGATTGATTTGTCTGATATTTCAGATTCAAATAAGGTTGTATTGACAATTTACCATTTAGATAATATATATCAAGACGAATCAGATGAATATTTTACAATTACACCCTAAATAGGCTAAATCTGAATATAATTATTTAAACTCATCATTACTTAATTAATTTTGGTTTAATTGTAGGTCTCCAAAGTAACATGCAAAATATAGATAAATGTAATTAGAATGATTCTGGTATAACTATGCTATGTTTGTCCAAGGGTATTTGACGCTAGATGGTCAGACCTGTTAATTAATTAGGATTTCAAGGAACAGTAATAATTATGCTCAAGTGTCCAACCTAATTTCTAATGTTCTCATTATCCGCATGGTTGATATAACGCTTGAATATGAACAATTTGGCTATTCGCATTGTACTACCTTTGGGAGTTGAGAGCTTTCAAATGAACCATAAAAAGATAGGAAATTGTGGAGAAAAGACGGATTGATGGTTCAATACGCTGTCCAAAACAAAGATGATTATGGTTTCATGATGGTTCCTGCGTTTGCTTTAGGCCACTTTATCACAATCAAATTTGGAGTGTATCAGCAATTGCAGTTGGTTCAAACATCTGACGGTCATCTTTGAGTTTACTTAACAGTATTTGGCAATCATAGTTTCAAGAAAGTTAAATTCATAAGAAATACTGGCGAATTTTGATGAAGTGTGCTTGAAACAAGCCTGCCAGTATTCATCAGAAGTGATAAAGAATCTGAACTCATTATTACTATAGGTGGTCAAAACTAAGGAGCAGGTCAAGGAAATATGGATTATGTTGAAAATCACTCTATTATAAGGGAGAAAATGCATGTTGGAAAATTTCTGGTGGGTTTATGTGTCAATAGGAATATTGCTTATTGCTGTTGAAATATTCACATCAAACTTTATTGTAATGTGGTTTGGAATTGCATCAATAATAACTGCAATTCCGGTTTATTTTGACGCATCTACAAAAGTAGTCATCTTAATTTATGCGTTGTCTTTATTAATCTTAACAACTTTCGTGAGAAATATCACAATGGGTTGGTTTACGAAAGATGAAAAAGACAAAGCAACAAATATAAATTCATTAAAAGGTAGAATTGGTTTTGTGACAGAAAATATTGATATGCTAAAAGCAACTGGTCAAGTCAAAGTTGGTAAAGAGATATGGAGCGCGGTAGCAGAAGATGGCAATGACATATTTATCAATACTAAAATAATTGTTATAAAACCGGAAGGTGCCAAGTTAATTGTAAAAAAGGAGAGTTAAAATGGATGCAATGTTAATAATCAATATCTCAATTGCAGTTTTAGTAATTTTTATTTCATTGTCGGCGGTAAAACAAGTTTCGCAAGGTCAGGCTGCAATTATTGAACGATTAGGTAAATATCAAACAACTCTTGAACCTGGTCTGAATTTTGTTATTCCTTTTTTTGATAAGCAAAAAATTGTTAAAGCAGTTAATATGTCAACTGATTTACCAGATAACAGGATTGACTTGCGAGAACAAATTATGGATATTCCTGAACAAGAAGTTATTTCAAAAGACAATATTCGAATGCAGGTAGATACATTAGTATTTTATCAAATAATAGAACCTTATAAATCGGTATATGAAATTAATTCACCAGTATATGCAATTAAACAATTATCACAAACAACAATAAGAAATATATTTGGCGAAATGGATTTGGATACAAGTTTATCAGCGAGAGATTCCATAAACGATCGTTTACGATCAATATTGGATGAAGCTACAGATAAATGGGGTATTAAAATTATTCGAGTTGAAATTCAAGATATCATACCGCCAATTGAATTAAAAGATGCAATGCAGAAACAAATGGTAGCAGAGCGAGCAAAAAGAGAAAAGATTACTCTAGCGGAAGCGGATAAACAAAAAAATATTTTAGATGCCGAAGGAATAAAACAGAAACAAATACTTGAAGCCGAGGGTGCGAATAAAGCAGTTATTCTTACAGCCCAAGCAGAAAAAAATAAAAGAGTTCTTGAAGCCGAAGGTGAATCCCATTCCATTAAAATGGTTCAAGAAGCAGTAGCAGAAGGTCTTGATGCCGTAAGAGATGTTTTAGGTAAAACTGATGGTATCGAGGGCGTTGTATTAATTGAGACACTTAAAACCCAGCAAGAAATTGCAAAATCATTAGCTGGAGGAACAAATTCCAAATTTTTCTTACCGAATGATTTAGCAGGTTTGTTTGGGGCAATAGGTGGGGTAAAAGAAATATTGGATTTATCAAAGAATTTAAAGAAAAAATAAATTACGTTACAACCCTAGCTCCCTGGATATGTAAACGAGTTCGGTGTGAGTTTTCAAAAACGATTGTACAACAAAATATATTCTTTCAATATATATAACAATTAACTTAATAATTTGAAGTATTATATTCGAAAATGCTTTTGTTGATGTATTCCATCAGTCAGTTATGGAATACATTGTGTTTAATTTTTAAATTTGAGAATATCATTAACCAGAGTTTGTGAGACACTCCTACTTAGTCTTAAAACCCCATCTAATAATTGACGAATCAGTCCCAATATTCGTCTCAAATTCAGAGTCTCGAATAATTCCAATTTTGAGACAATATTTTTACATGTTGTGATCAAGTCCTCATATATCTGACAACAAATAATAATTCAATATATATAGATTTTAACCTAATTGATAAAGTTGTAAATTCCAAATCATTTCTGGAGAAGAATTCATTTATTTAAAAAAGATATGAAGGTTCACAATAACTATAATCAATTTGTAAACCCACAGGGGTTCGTGTGGGTTTTTGTTTAGGAGAAAATCATGAATACTACAAAAACAAACAGCCATCTTTTCGTATTATTTCTTATTCTTGCTCAAATATCACTTCTAATGGCAATATCCTCGCAACACGTAACAAGAGAAGTAACCCAACCTGATGGGACAAACATTCAAGTCAAATTGATTGGTGATGAATGGTGGCATTTTTATGAAACTGAAGATGGCTACACAATAATGAAAGATGAAAATGGTTGGTGGAAATTTGCTGAATTAAATGCTATTGGACATCTGCATTCTTCAAATATTGACGTATTACCAGTACAATTCAGAATACCTCAGCATTGGAACTTTATAAATACTCTGGGAAAACATTTAAGACCTGATGACTTATTATTTGAGGATATTAAAAATAGAAGACAATCATATAACAAAATTCCTAACCTAGATCTTATTAACCGCAGTAGAAATGGCAGAACGAATAACAATGTATTATTAATCCTCATTCAATATCCTGATATACTCTCAAGTGAGACAGTCCAATCATTTGATGACATGATGAATTTGGATGGATATAATAGCACCGGATCTTTTAATGAATATTACAATGAGGTTTCATACGATCAGTTTGGGATTAATGCAACCGTTGTTGGGTGGTACAATGCTGATAATAATTCGGGTTACTACGGTGAAAATGGTATTTATGGAGATGATTTAAGACCCAGAGAGTTAGTTGCAGAGGCAATTGATACCGCTGAATCAGCAGGAATTGATTTTTCTATCTTTGATAACGATGGTGATGGATATGTAGATGGTTTATTTGTTGTTCACTCAGGACCTGGAGAAGAGGAAAGTTTTAATCCAAATGATATTTGGTCTCATCGTTGGGAATTGGGTGAATTTTCTAGAGTGTACGATGGAGTAATTATTAATGATTACACTATTGAGCCGGAACTGCAAAACGCACAACATGCCCAAATTGGTGTTTATTGTCATGAATATGGTCATTTGTTAGGTTTGCCAGATCTATACGACACTGATGGAAGTTCTGCAGGAATAGGCAATTGGGGGCTAATGGCAGGTGGTAGTTGGGGAGGTGATGGAGAATCACCGGAAAAACCATCTCATATGTGCCCTTGGTCAAAGGAATTTCTTGGGTGGATTGATCCTATTGAAGTAATCACTAATCTGCCAGACCAAACTATTCAGTACATAGAAATTTTTCCAGAAGTATACAAACTCAATCATCCAACAAATAGTAACGAATATTTTCTAATCGAGAATAGACAGCAAGTAGGATTTGATGAAAATCTACCTGGGTCGGGCCTATTGATATGGCATGTAGACTCCAATATCATTGATTCAAATCTTGATCTCAATAGTGTCAATGATGATGAAGTTCACAAAGGAGTGGACCTTGAAGCATCTGATGGTGAAAATGATATGGACATTTATGATAATCGTGGAGATCCGGGAGACCCATACCCTGGGGTTGGTGGCCTATTTAATCCAAGTTATACTTTCGATAGTGATTCTAATCCAAATAGTAATGATTATGACAATAATGATACGGACATATCTGTTACAAATATAAGTGAACCTGATATTATTATGAGTGCAGATTTTACATTGTACACCGAAATAGTGGAAATAAGCGGCCATATTGACGTTGATACTGAGTGGACAAATGATAGAGTTTATGTAATTACCGGTAGTGATTTATACATAGATTCTGGAGCAACCTTATCGATTGAAGCAGGCACGATCGTTAAGTTTGAATATTTTTCTGGAAATGGCTATCGGAGAAGTTTGATTGTGGATGGTACATTGGATGTTCAAGGGACAGAGACAGACCATGTAGTATTTACTTCAAACAGGGATGACAGTAGTGGTGGTGATACAAATGGTGATGGTGGAGCAACCTCACCTGCTGCAGGTGATTGGGGTTATATAAAGATTAACAGTAGTAATAATTTGCAGAACTGTACACTTAAATATGGAGGCAAGGGATATTATAGCAGTGGGAATTATTCATCTACGTATATGGTGTGGGTAAATAATGTACAGCCAGCAATAACAATTTCACAATGCACCTTCAACAATGCTTATGATAAAGCAATCTACTATGATGACAATCAGTATCAGGCAACACCTGTGGTACAAGATAATCTTATCATGAATAGTCCTTATGGAATTTATCTATTGGGAAATGAGAGTACAGAAGCGAACATCTCAGGCAACGAGATTATAAATGGTGATGAGGTGGGGATATATGTCAACGAGATATCTTCAGTTATCATTGATAGTAATTCAGTTACAGGATTTGAAGATGGGATATCGGTGCTAAATGGTACCGCTGTGATATCAAATAATACTTTAGAATCGTGTGGTGGCAGTATAAGATTAGATGATGTTGATGCAACAATCACTGGCAATGAGATACTTAACTCGAGTGATTATCCTCTTACCCACATTGATAATATTGATGCGACCTATAACGATAATACAATTACTGGAAGTCTGAAACCTGCAGTTGGGGTTAGTGGCACTCTTACAGAAAATACTTATTGGTCCAGTATAGATGGATTTGATGTTCCTTATGTATTAACTGGAGATCTTACAATTAGTTCTATAGCAACCTTATCGATTGAAGCAGGCACGATCGTTAAGTTTGAATATTTTTCTGGAAATGGCTATCGGAGAAGTTTGATTGTGGATGGTACATTGGATGTTCAAGGGACAGAGACAGACCATGTAGTATTTACTTCAAACAGGGATGACAGTAGTGGTGGTGATACAAATGGTGATGGTGGAGCAACCTCACCTGCTGCAGGTGATTGGGGTTTGGACTTCCCTAACTTTGCAGGACAGTGAAAGAAGTCATAAATTAACCTTACAGAGGAGGATTTATGACACAGAAGAGACGCAAATACCCGAAAGAGTTTAAGATCGACGCCGTTGAACTATTGTT
>Ga0233428_1002365_pt1 | contig 18045 bp, 15 predicted proteins | sample SI_118_April2016_4_FD_179890 | JGI IMG/M metagenome (GOLD analysis project Ga0233428, IMG submission 179890) | Seawater microbial communities from Saanich Inlet, British Columbia, Canada - SI_118_April2016_120_MG | ecosystem: Environmental > Aquatic > Marine > Inlet | place: Canada: British... | reverse complement strand
GCTATTCACGTCGTGAGTATCAGTCTTGGAACCACTGACTCTTCACAACGGGCCGCGCTCGAAAGGATTTGCACCAAAGCCAACGCCGCAGGGCTGATCATCATTGCGGCGGTGCACAACGACGGGCTTGTCAGTTTCCCGGCGCACTGCGATGCGACGATCGGCGTGTCTGGTGCAAGTCTGGTCGGCGAAGACGAAATCATCTATCGACCCAATCATCCGATTCAGTGTGTCGCCCGCGGCGACCGCCAACGGGTGCGCTGGCGTCAGGGGGAGGATCGTATGATTGCCGGTAGCAGTTTCGCTGCCCCCCGTGTGACGGCGCGAATCACTCGGTTGCTGGCCGAGAGTACATCGCCCATCGTGCCCAACATCCACGAGTTGCTTGGAAGAATTGCCACACAAGTACAACCCGATGCCACAGCGCCAGAACAACCAACCTCTACCAAACCCATCGGCGCGCGGGCGGCTCTCTATCCGTTCACGAAGGAGATGCACTCACTCGTTCGATTCAGAGATCTGCTCGCCTTCGAGATTGTCGGGGTTGCAGATCCACCAGGAAGGCGGTGTGTTGGACAAGATGCAGGTGAGGTTCTGAGACAATCGCCCATGGGTGTAACCATTTCTGCGAGTCTGCCCAACGCTCTCGAAGGGGCGGATGTGCTCGTTCTCGGCTACACGGGGAAACTTGGCGACCTGCAGGGCCGCGACGCTCTGCGCGACGCCGTGACTCATGCATTAGACGCCAAGGCCAGCGTCTTCAGCTTTGAGTCTGTCGATCCCGTTCGTTACCCGGATCTGCACAAGCGGGCCCGTGAACAAGGACTGTCGCTGCATTCGCCGCGGCTGAGCATGGAGGAGGCGAAAAGAGTCTTGCGCATGCCCCAAGCGGCATGCGTTGATCGCCCCGTCCTCGGCGTCTTTGGCACGAGCTCGTCGCAGGGAAAGTTCACACTCCAGTTGGCCCTGCGCCGCAGTCTGATGCAGGAGGGCTACCGCGTCGCTCAAGTGGGCACGGAGCATCACGCCGAGTTGTTTGGCCTCGACGTGTCATTTCCCATGGGATACGGATCACAGGTTGATCTGGCTTTGCAGCATTGGCCTGACTATCTCGATCGGCGCATGCGACGATTGTGTAGTGAAAGCCAACATGATCTCATCATCGCCGGATCCCAGTCGGGGACCGTCCCTTATGATGTCCACGATCCGCGCACACTCACACTTCCCTCGCTCGCTTTCCTGCTGGGTACCAAGCCCGATGCCTGCATCCTCGTCGTGAATGCGACGGACGATGACGACTACGTCCGCGCCACCATAGCAACCCTTGAGTCGCTGGCGCAGACGCGTGTGCTGTCCTTGGCCATCAGCGACCAGCAGAGAAGTGCCGAAATTCGTCACGGGCGATCGTGGCTGAAGACGTCTACCCCCAACAAGGCCAACCAGCAGATGCATCTCGAGCGGCTGGCCCAGACCCATCAACTGCCCGCGTTCTGCATCGGTGAATCTGGTGACATCCTCAGACTGACGAAGCTCGTGGTGTCCGCCTTCTGTCCGAGTCAATCGAAGCGGGCCGCATGAGCCAGGACATAACTGAGAACATTGGTCAGCGAGTCCGGGAGCTCATCGTGGAGCGTTTACGCCTCAGCATCGACCCAGGTGAACTCAGCGACGATGAACCGCTCTTTGCCGAAGATGACTTCGATTCCATCGGTTCTCTCGAAATCATCGACGCCATCGAAAGAACCTTCGACTTCGATATCCCAGATGAGGATCTGACGGAAGAACTGCTTTATTCGGTGGGGAGTCTGAGGTCGTATGTTGAAATGCAGTTGAGCGTCGTCAGGCGCTGAATCTGAAGCGGCCGTGTTTTCAACTCCGCTCGTGCCATTCGTCCTGATCGGCTTCTTCAATACTCAGGTGCTGGCGCACGAGGCGCGCGAAAGTCTGGGTTGGCACGTCACCGACCGGATTGTGCTGATACGTATCCTGGCCACGCATGAGGTAGCTCTTGAAGTGGGGGTTCACGGACAGATCGCACTTCACCTGCGTACCGGAATACCGTACTGTCAGCCCAACGCGTGGCCGACTCGACAGGTTACCCGGCGATCCGTGGATGATACGGTCATCATGAAGGGAGATCTCTCCAGCCTTCAGGGCGATGGGTACCGCCTCGTCGGTGCGGACCGATCCCTTTTCGAGCTCGAGAGTCAACACGGATTCGGTATCTGTCGAGCGCTGATGTTTGATCAATCCTGTCTGGTGCGTGCCCGGGATGACTTCCATTGCGCCATTCGACTCGTCTGAGTCAGTACAGGCGATCCATACGGTGACAGAGTGATGTGGACTCAAGGGCCAGTAGAAGCCGTCCTGATGCCAACCAACGGTGGATGGTGAGTTGGGCTCCTTGGCAAAATAGTTGGATGCCCACAGATAGAAGTCGGGACCAAGGACATCTTCGACATAGTCGAGAATCTGCTCGTGACGACAGATGTCGAAGAGCCACAGACTCGACTCATGCCATTCGCGGATCTCTTTGCTGTCCTCACCCGCATCCAGCAAATCACACAGTTGTGCGAAGCCACTGTTGAGATCTGCCACTTCCGTTTTGGAAAACACGGACGGCAGATCTGTGAGAAAGCCCTGTTCCTGGAACTGGGCTTTCTGCTGCGACGTCAGACGTTGGCGCCCGCTGTTTGCCTGGCCGCTATTCATCTGATGCTCATGGCCTGATCACTCATGGTTCGACGACGACCTTCATCGACCCTTCGCTGCCTGTGATCTGGATGCCTTCTTCCGTCTGCGCCAAGCCGACTCGATGGGTGATGAAATCATCGAGAGGTGCCTGTGTGTTCTTCAGGAAGGACAAAGCCGTCTTGAACTGGATCGCCGGATAAGCCCACATGCCGCGAATGTCGAGATCCTTAAAGCAGATGACATTCGGGTGGATGTCGACACCGCCCGGATCGGTAAAGTGTCCGACCTCAACAACGATGCCGCCACGGCGGACGTAGTCGAGAGATTCCTTGAAGACGATGGGGACGCCTGCCGTTTCTATGACGATGTCAGGTCCCACACCCTCGGTCAGGGCTTTGGCGGCCTCCAGTCGTTCTTCCAGGGGCGCGCCTGCATCCAGTGTGTGGTGGGCACCCATCTTCTTGGCCATGTCCAGCCGCGATGCAGACAGGTCTGTGGCGATGATGCGGTCGACACCGACGTGGGCGAGGGCGGCGACGACGAGTTGACCAATGGGGCCTGCGCCCAGGACCAGCACAGACTTGTCCATCCCCAGACCTTCACCGATATGGGGGAGACCCGGACCAAAGGCGCGCTCTACGGCACGCGTCGCCACGGCAGCCGGTTCGGTCAGCACAGCGTGTTCGCTCGACAAACCATCGGGGATCTTGAAGATCCACGACCGATTCGCCAGATGCATCACCTCGGCGAAGCCACCGCGCGGGGTCGGAGCGACATCGCTGGAAACAAATCCATGGACGTAGCGATTGGCACACAGGGTAGGCCGTTGCGGCTGATGCAGACAATACCAGCACTTGCCACAGGCTTGCGAACTGGGGGTCGTCGTGATCCGATCACCCTCTGACAGGGGACCGCCGACAATGGCCATTTCCTCGTGGGCGCGGGATCCCAACTCCTCGATGACACCCACAAGTTCGTGCCCCGGAATGATGGGAAACTGTAGCGGCATATGACCGGCATACATGTGTTTGTCACTGCCACAGATGCCGGTGCGTTCAACCCTGAGCAGGATTTCATCATCAGCGATGGTGGGCCGAGGGAATTCACGCATCTCGATCTGGCCTGGTGCCGTCATCACGGCGGCCTGGACTGTGCTGGTCATCAGCGGACCTTTCCACGTGCCGCAATAGGCCAGATCGCCTCAAGGCGGCCATTGCGCACGGCATAGATGTAGTCATGAAGATTCATTGTCGTGCAGCCGTGTCCCGGTATGAATTCGATGAGATCACCGACCTCGAGATGGCAGGGACCATCGACCGATTGCAGACGTCCGTGTTCCTCGGACAGAGCATGGCACTCGAGAAAACGCAGGCCTTTCGGATCCCAGCCCACATCGATTCCCTCTTTGGACGGCAGGCGTACATCGGGCATACCATGCTCGGGTGTCACACTCTTGAGGCCCGCGTCCGTGATCACCTGGTCTTCTGCAGGACGACTCGTGACGGTGGTCAATACAGACAGGGCATGTTGGAAGCCAAGATCAAGACGTCCATAGGCTGCGTCCATGAGGGCGTACGATCCGGCCTGTACTTCTGTCACCGTGTCGTATGTCGTGGAGATGTAGTAGTCGCCCGTGGCGGAGGTGCTGACGATCTCCACTTCAATGCCTGCCTCACGAACTCGGGCGACACAGGAACTGAGGCGTTGCAGGCATTCGTTGGCGCCTGTCTCGCGAGCTTTCTTGTCTTCCAGATCGACAACGTGCCCCTGGTATCCCATGATGCCAGTGAATCGCAGGTGTTTCGCATTCGCCGCCTCACGACACAAATCGACGACGTCGGCCGAGTCGGCATCCACACCACACCGATTGTGGCCAATATTGACTTCCACCAATACGCGTGGTTGCACACCGGCCGCTGCCGCCGCCTGCTCGAGGTCATCGAGGTTATCCGGATGATCGACGGCGACCATGATGTCGCACCTGCGAGCCAGTGCCATCAGACGTTCGATTTTGCGGCGACCGATGACCTCATTGGCAATAAGGATATCATCGATTCCGGCGTCTGCCATTACTTCGGCTTCGCCCAGTTTGGCACAGGTCACACCAATGGCGCCCGCTGCCATCTGCATGTTGGCGATGGCAGGTGTCTTGTGTGATTTCGTATGTGGGCGCAGTCGCTTGCCCGCCTGGGCAAAGTGCTCGGAGAGTTTCTGAATGTTGTGCTCGAGCGCGTCGAGATCGCATAGCAACACGGGTGTGTCGATGTCACTGACGGCAGTGCCGATAGGTTCCTGATCGGAGGTTACCAATTCAGCAAATCTCCTTGTTCGTCAAAGTCCATTTGGGCCGCCTCGGTTACGACGCTCAGATCCTCACGCTTGGCGACTTCCTCGGCGTACGCATCGGATACCCAGAGTTCACCGAGTTGAAGCGTGTTGTGGATACGCAGGACGCGTGCGTTTTCAGGAGCAACAAAGCCAACGGTCTCCAGTGCCTTCTCCATGCAAACGCGATCTGTTAGAAAACTGATGGGGACGGCGGCGCCGGATGGGGCGTTCCCCGTCATGCAATTGATCACCGTCGCCGACACATCCATCTTGTCGACGACGCGCTGATGCACGTACTCGGATGTGCCGATCCCCGCCGCATTGCCATGGGTTTCCGGCGTCAGGTCGCGGACGAGGATCCGAGTCACCTTCGGATATTCCTTCTCTGCGGCACAGTGTTCGTAGAACTTGCGGCCCACGACATTTGAGTCGAGACCGGAGCCGGAGATGTTCTTGCCGATTGCGTCGATGACGAGTAGATCGACGCGATCAAAGGGCAAGCGGGGCATCCACTTCTTGGCCAGGATGAGTAACTCGCGCTCACGCTCGGCGAATTTGTCGGGGGCGACGGCTTCAATCATCGCCGTGTGGTCATACTGATTCTCAACGATGGCCAGGCCGAAGAGAATACCGCATTTGTCGATAACCTCGCCGGCGACGGCACGAATGATCCGGTCGAAGGAATACTGCACGATCGCCTGGTGATAGAGGGCGGCGCCTTTGTGCTTGCCCAGGCCGATAAGCATCATCTTGTGCAAACCAGATTCAATCTCGCCGACAAAACCAGTGTGTGGTTTGATTCGGCCTGCGACGACGACGTGGTCAGCTGCGGCAGCGTATTTGTCAAAGTAAACGGGGACTTCGCCCTCGACGGTGCCAACTTGCACGACCTCCATCGTGGACCGAATCTCGCAGCCGACATACTCCTCGGTTACGCCATAACTCTCGACGATATGCTGCTGCCCCTCGGCGGTGCCACCACCATGACTACCCATGGCGGGCACGATAAAGGGTACGCCTCCGAGTTCCTTCACAGCCTCGACGATAGACTTCGTGATCAGGGCGATTTCGTTGATGCCGCGGCTACCGACGGTGATCGCCACCGAGTCACCCGCCTTTACCTTGTCCTGAAGTTGCAGACCTGCGATCTGCTCTTTCACCGTGCTGGCAATATCATCAACTTCAGGTGCCTCAAAGTGCTGGCGAATGCGGATCATCTTCGGTAGGGCCATTGAATCTCCAGACAGCGTGGTTGGTGATCGTCGATCTATGATCGGGAGGAAGAAAGATGGGACGAAGTGACCTTCCTGTCACCCAGCGAGCCAGCCGCCATCCACGGGAAATAACTGGCCTGTGATATAGGCGGCTGCATCAGAGGCCAGAAACACATACAACCCCGCCATGTCCTGCGGCGTGCCCCAGCGCTTCATGGGTATCCGACTGAGAATCCAATCGTTCTTTTCCTCATCATCCCGCAGCGGTTGTGTCAGGGGGGTCGCAATGTATCCCGGACTGACGCCGTTGACAGTGATCCCCTCGGTTGCCCACTCGACGGCCATCACCTTGATGATCATACCCACGCCGCCTTTGCTGGCCGCATATGCGGAGAGTCCAGGAACACCCATGTGACTGGCGAGAGAAGCGGTGTTGATGATGCGCCCGCCATCACCCTGGGCCAGCATCTGTTTTGCCGCCTGCTGCGACAGATACCAAACGCCACGTAAATTGACGTCGATGATCTTATCGAATTCCTCGATAGGGAAATCGACGGTCGGTGTTCGATGGTTGATCCCTGCATTGTTCACCAGAATATCGAGACGGCCAAATTGATCTACCGTTGTTGATACTGCCGCTTCAATGTCTTCAGGTTTACCGATATCTGCGACGATGGATACGGCTCTGACACCGAGAGCACGGGCCTCTGTTGCGACTTCATCGAGCTGATCTTGAGAGCGACTGACGAGGGCTACATCAGCTCCAGCCTGCGCATAGGCAATCGCCACACCACGACCGATTCCGCGGCCGGCGCCCGTGATCAGCGCTGTTTTTCCCTTCAGATTCATTGTATCGAGAATCAACGTGCTCTCCCTGGCTACATGGCCGTGCGAAACAGCGCCTGCATGTCGGCGAGTGTCGTCTTGCGGGGGTTTACGGCAACATTGCCGCTCTGCATAGCTGTTTTTGCGAGTTGGTTGATGCCACTCGCTTTCACACCTGTCGCCTTCAGGCCATCCGGAATGCCCAGATCATCATTCATCTGGCGGACCGCCTCCACGGCGAGACATGCAGCATCGTATTCCGATAGTCCTTCGGTCTCTTCGCCAAGGGCACTGGCGATCTGGGCGAACTTGCCGAGGCGCGTTTGCAGATTGTAGTCCATCACATGGGGGAGAAGGACTGCATTCGCCAGTCCGTGATGAACACCGAACTGGGCACCCACCGGATGTGACATGGCGTGCACATTCCCCAATCGCGTCTGTGCAAAAGCGACACCCGCCATGCAACTGGCGATCAGCATCTGCTGCGTCGCTTCTATTTCATGATCATTGGCACAGGCGATGCGCAGATTGTCGCCGATCATCTCGATGGCACTAAGTGCGATTCCCTCTGTCAGAGGTGTCGATAGAAGATTCGTGTACGACTCGATGGCGTGGGTCAAGGCGTCCATCCCCGTTGTTCCCCCCAACGCGATCGGTAGGGCCACGGACAGGTCTGGATCGAGGATGGCCACACCCGGTGTGATCCTGTGGCTGATCACGGGGTCTTTGTTCTGAGTTTTGGGATTCGTGAGCACGGCGAAGGGGGTGACTTCGCTGCCTGTTCCATACGTAGTCGGCACGCACACCAGAGGGGGGAGATCAACGGTCACCTTTCCCGCACCCAGATACTGCTCAATGCGCCCACCACCGGTGGCAACGACACCGATCATCTTCGCCACATCCATCGGTGAGCCACCGCCGAGACCAACGAGGGCGTTGCACTTTCCCTTCGCATAGGCGCGCGCGCCGGCACTGACATTCTTGGCGACGGGGTTGCCCACGACATCCGTAAAGAGGGTCCACTTGAGGCCGGCATTGTCGAGGACATCCGTCGCTCGCGCAACAATCCCCGCTTCGACAAGACCGGGATCGGCGACCACGAGTGGGCGTGCTCCGTCGGCCAACAATTGGGCGAGGCGGGTGATCGAACCAACGCCATGCACAATGTGGGTGGGCATGCGAAAGTCGAAAGTGGATTGAAAGGGCATATAGGGTCCTTGAGCGGCTCAGGTCAGGCGCATAGATCAGAGTTTCTGAAAATACGAGGGTCAGCCAGAGACGTCGAGCAGATCGAGCAATTGCGCGAGGTGGTAGAACGTCTCTTCCTGCTCGGGGATGGTCCGATCGTGGGACAAGTGTACATATCGCACGCCTGCTGCAGCACTCGCGACCCTGTCATAACGACCGTCGCCAACGAACACGGCTTCCTCAGGTGAGATGCAAAAATGCTCGAGGGCCAACAACAACAGATCGGGTGCGGGCTTGAGCAGTGCATCTTCCCGGCTGAGGCACAGATCGAAAGAGAGTCCGTAGCGCTCAACGACATGCAGCATGGCCGCACGATGGTTATTTGTGATCAAGGCGCGCTTGAGGGAGAGCTGATCCAACTGCTCAAACATCGCATCGAGACCGGGATTGGCGGGCGCCTGGCGGGCGGCGTCCATTTCGAACTCACGCACCGTCGCTTCGGCCTTCTCTTGTGAATCAGGCGGCAGGGTGCCAATGAACTCGATGATTCCCAGGCCGTCAGTGGCACCGATCGCAGTCCGGAGCTCTGTCCAGTCAATCCACGGAACGGTGAGAGTTCCGTCCATGTCAAACAGGATCGCTTTGAGGCTCATAGGGGGCTCGGTCTCCGCCATCAGGTGAACAGTCGAGCGACTTCGTCTACGTCAAATTGGGGGAGTGGTTGCCAGCCTTCGCCATGCTGCAAACGAATCCGTGGGATGTCGCCCACTGATTCCTTCGCCGTGCCGATCCTCGCTGCAGCGATTCGGGCATCCGCCAGGGCACTAACTATTGCGGCAACAGAATCTGCAGGGCAGCCGATCAACAGAGCGCCGGAGGAAATCGCCCCGATAGGATCAATGCCGACGTCATTGCAGAGTCGAACAGTCAGGGGGGAGACGGGCAAGGGAGACTTGATGTCGACGTCGACTTGCGAGGCTGTGGCCATCTCCACCAGTGCTGTTGCAACGCCACCTTCGGTTGGATCGTGGAGAGCGTGGACGTCGCCTGCAGCCAGAGCGATTCGCGCATCTGCGACGACGCTGATCCCAGGTTGAGTGAGATAGTCGGCCGCCTCGGCCAGATCTGCCTCTGCCCAACCATCGCTTCGCAGGTGGTCGGCCATGTCACGAGCGATGATACTCGTTGCCTCGATTGCGAGCCCCTTCGTCAGCAGCAGGGCGTCGCCAGCCTGTAGTCCAGAAGACCGAATCACTCGGTCGGCCCTTACCTCGCCCAGCATCTGCCCAACGACGAGAGGACGATCGATGCCAGTCGTGATCTCCGTGTGCCCTCCCGCGACGGTGATGTTCAAGTCGGCACAAGCTTGCTGAATCTGCCCAAGGATCTGATCAAAGAGTGCGGGTGTTGCCATGTGCTGTGGTGCGATGACGGTCGACAGAAACCACTTTGGCGTGGCACCCATGGCGGCGATGTCATTTGCATTGACATGCACAGCATACCAACCGAGTTGATCGGTGGCGAAGGTGATGGGATCTGTCTTGGCGACAAGACACGTGTCGCCGAAATCGATGACGGCAGCATCTTCGCCGAATCCGGGCCCCACCAGTAGGCGTGGATCCGTGCTCTGTGTGTGCTTCTGCAGCAGGCGGGTCAACAGATGCTGAGGAAGTTTCCCAGAAGGAAGGGTCTCAGAGGGAAGGAACTCAGGCATCTCGTCGACCACTCACATCGCTGCCCGACTTCTATCGAAGTCGGCAGAAATGGCTCGTACCAGATCTTCAACACTGCTCGTGTCAGGTTGGATTGCTGCCTGAAGCCCCAGGGCCGTGATGGCTCGGGCGGTGGTGGGTCCGATCACGGCGATGCGTGTCTGCGCAAGAGATTCGAAGGCTTGATCGCGGCCAAGCAATTCAACGAAATGATGCACTGCCGAGGGGCTGGCGAAAACGACGCAGTCCATCTCTCCCGATGACAGGGCCTCAGGTATCTCAACCTCGTCGGGGTTTGGGGGATGATTCTCGTAGGCTGTGACTCTTTGTGTCTTCGCCCCCTGGCGTTCCAGTTCTTCATCGAGGTCAGTGATGCCGATCGCAGAGGACGGTATGAGAATCTGTGCATCTTGCAGATCGATGTCGGCGAAGGCCGCCGCCAGTCCCGCCGAGGAGTGCGACGTCGGTGTCAGATCGGGGGAGATGCCATAGTCGGCAAGATGCGACGCCGTGGCTGAGCCGATGGTCGCTATGCGGCAACTGCCCAAAGCCCGGGCATCCCGACCCGATCGTTGCAACGAGGTGAAAAAGTAGGACACGGCATTCGGACTCGTGAAGATGATCCACTGAAACTTCTGCAACTGCGTCAGTGCTTTGTCCAGTGGCGCGGCATCCTCCGGGTCGCTCAGCTGCAACATGGGGAGCTCAAACACCTCCCCGCCTTCGGCTTCCAGCAGTAGCCGCAGCGGCCTGCACTGCTCCCGACTACGTGTGATCAGGATGCGTCGTCCGAAGAGGGGCCTGCCTTCGAACCATTCCAGTGCCTGGCGCTGGGCGACAACCTCTCCGACAACCAGCAAGACAGGCGCCCGCAGCTGCGCCGTGGCCATTTCCTGCTCGAGTGTGGCCAGGGTCGCCGTGATCGTTCGTTGCTGTGGTCGTGTGCCCCACTGAATGGCAGCGGCCGGCGTCGTCTCCGCACGGCCAGCTTCGATCAATGTGCGCGTGATGGCGCCGACGCGACGACTGCCCATGAAAATGACCAGCGTGCCTCCCGCTCTGGCCAATGATGCCCAGTCCACATTGGCTGAACTGGGGTCCTCATGTCCAGTGACGAGAGTTGCTGTCTGTGCTACACCGCGGTGCGTGAGGGGAATGCCGGCATAGGCTGGTACGGCCATGGCTGCCGATACACCTGACACGACTTCGAAGGGGATCCCGGCGTCGCGCAGGGCAATCGCTTCTTCGCCGCCGCGACCGAAGACATATGGGTCGCCGCCTTTGAGACGCACGACTCGGTGTCCGGCTCGTGCCGCGTCAATCAGTTGCTGATTGAGATCATCCTGGCGACGTGTCGACTCCGTCGGGCGTCCGCCACGATGTCCGGCATAGACGCGTTCGCAGGCTGGGGGAGTCAACTCGAGGACACGTGGGTCAAGCAGGTCATCATAAAACACGATATCCGCTTCGCTGAGGAAACGCCATCCTTTCACCGTGAGCAGACCAGGATCTCCGGGGCCTGCACCGATGATGTAGACACAGCCCTTCATGGCATGGGGTAGATGGTCCATCGAGGTGAGACGCCCGGCCTGCTCGTCAGCCCGCATCGGCCATCAGAGCGAGGGCACCTTCTGCCTTGAGTTGTTCGCCAAGTTGCGCACCCAACCTCGTCGCATCCTCTGAATTACCTGCAAGCGTGCCCCGGCAGACAGTGGCGCCATCGAGGCTCAGCACAGCCCCATCGAGTCGTAGTTGTTCGCCCTCCATGCGGGCCCATGCAGCGATAGGGGCGCGGCATCCTCCACCAAGACTGGCCAGGAAAGCTCGCTCCGCTGTAACACTGGTGTGGGTTGCCGGGTCGTTGAGTGCTGATAGGAGCCGGTGGGCCACGGAATCACTTTTCAGTGTCTGCAATCCGAGCGCGCCCTGACCTGGAGCTGGCAAGATCTGGTTTGGATCAAGGTAGCAGCTGATCCGATCGCCGTGACCCAGTCGATGAAGTCCGGCGGCGGCGAGGACCACTGCATCGAGCTCGCCATGGGTAACCTTCCCCAGGCGTGTGTCCACATTGCCGCGCAGATCGGCAAATTGCAGATCCGGCCTTATGGCCAGCAGTTGAGCCTGACGTCGAGACGAGCCCGTGCCGATACGGGCACCGTCGGGTAGCTGATCGAGTCCACCACCATCAGCGGTGACCAGCACATCTCTTATGTCTTCGCGGACGGGGATCGCCGACAACTGCAGTCGCTCGTCCATATCTGTCGGCAAATCCTTCAGACTGTGAACAGCCAACTGCACACGGCTGTCGAGGAGGGCTCTCTCGATCTCACGGGTGAAAACGCCCTGGCCCCCGATCTGCGACAGGGACGTAGAGTCCACATCACCCTTTGTCGAGATGATTTCCAGACGAGGATCGATCTCGTTCTGCCAGTGCGCGGCCAATTGATCGCGCACCATGCCAGACTGGGTGGTGGCCAATTGGCTGCCACGTGTACCAATAAGGAATTCTGTTGCCACGGCCTCTCATTTTCGCTGAATGGGGAGTGTGTGGAATATGCGTACCTCTCTCACCTATGACAACGAAAGGGCGTGAATCCATACGGATCCACGCCCTTGCCCTTTGGATGCTGATGGCGGCTATGTCGCCAGATCCGCTAAAAGCTCTTGCCGATCACAAGGAAGGTGATCTCTGCATCTGGATTCAGGATGTAGCTGCCAAACCAGTCATCCTTCGACACATCAAGCGAGACGCTGGCAACCATGGGATCTGTGTCAGTTGTGTAGAAGCCGTTGCCGCCGCCCACGGTGAGGCCCACGACCGTATCTCCCGATGAGAGCATCTCCAGGGGCACAGAGGCTTCAACCCAAAACGAATCGTCGCCATCCCCGAGGAGATTGATGGCGCCCATGACACTGGCAGCACCCAGTTCGATTCCGGCGGAAATCTCAATGATGTGAATACCATCGTCGTCGGAATAGTTAAAGAAATCTCCTGGTGAAGCTGTGGGCAGATAGTAGTCGGTGACTGTAATACCTACAGGACCTGCACCAAAGGAGACATAGAGATCGTTCTCGTTCGCAGCCCCGTCATCGATTGCCCAGGACGACCAGGCCCCGACCTCCACCACGTCATTGCTGTAGGAAATCCACGGTTGCACTGAGGCTGCATTGCCGAGATCCGAACCGCGCCAGACATAGCGACTAACAAGGTCAGTGCCGAGGCCTACTTCGGCGCTTGCGGGAACACTGGTGGCAAGAGCGACGAGTGCTCCTGCAAGGATGGTGCGAAGATATTTGCGCATCGTGCTCAATCGCTCCTGTGCCGTGCTGAGACGGCACGTTCGTTGTGGTTGGATTCCTGTATCGGATGCTGCGGCCGAGGCCCAGACAGTGGCACAATACTTACTCGCGTCCCACGGGAGGAGTTCCATCGTGCCTGTGACAAGATGGTCACCCTAATGGGTTTTGCCTGCACTCTCGAGCCCCGGCCGGTTAGCTACAGTGCGCTATCCCCGGTTTCCCCGGTGCGTACGCGCACGGCTTCGTTCACGGGAACGACGAAGACCTTGCCGTCACCGACTTGTCCGGTCTTTGCCGCTTCGACGATGGCGTCGATCGCTTGTTGCTTGACGTCGTCGTTGACGGCGACCTCGACTTTGATTTTCGGGACGAAGTCAACTGTGTATTCGGCACCACGGTAGACTTCACGGTGACCACGCTGACGACCGTAGCCCCGTACTTCGAGGACGGAGAGGCCTGCGATACCAATGCCGGCCAGGGCCTCCTGGACTTGCTCCAACGCCGCCGGGCGGAGGAATGCTTCGATCTTGATCATGTCTATCTCCTAGAGGACGTTTCTGGCTTTAGTTGTTGATGTGTTGGAAGTCGGCGTAAGCGGGCTGGCCATGTTCGCTCATGTCGAGTCCCTCGTCCTCTTCTTCCGCACTGACGCGAAAACCAATCGTTGCCTTCACCAGCGATGCCAGGATCAGCGACGCCACGAAAGCAAAAGCGGCATAACTCAGTGTTCCGATGATCTGAATCGTCACAGTGTGATCGGCGTTCGTGCTGAAGATGCCGACAGCAATGGTGCCCCACATGCCACATATCCCATGTACGGAAATGGCGCCGACGGGATCGTCGATCTGGATGCGATCGATGATGATGATGGCAAAGACGACGATGGTTCCGGCGACCAGGCCGATCAGAATGGCGCCGATCCAGGTGACAGAATCAGCGCCGGCGGTAATGCCGACTAGGCCTGCCAGGATACCGTTGAGCGCCATCGAGACATCCGGCTTTTTCAAATACGCCATGGACGTGAAGATCGAGGCAAGGGCTCCCGCCGCTGCAGCCAGTGATGTCGTGACGAAGACGAGGCTCACGAGACCCGGATCGGCGCTTAGCACGGAGCCACCATTGAAACCAAACCAACCCAGCCAAAGGAGGAATACGCCGATTGTTGCCAGGGGCATACTGTGTCCGAGAATCGGACGTACTTGCCCGTCGACATACTTGCCGCGGCGCGGGCCAAGGATGAGCACGCAGGCCAGGGCTGAGAAGCCGCCGAAGGCATGAACGATGGAGGAGCCGGCAAAGTCATAGAAGCCCATCCCGTCGAGCCACCCGCCGCCCCATTTCCAGGAGCCGGCAATTGGGTAGAGAAAGGCGACCAGGATAGCGGCGTACGCCATGAATCCTGTGAGCTTGACTCGTTCGGCGACGGCACCAGAGACGATGGTCGCAGCCGTGGCAGCGAACATGGCCTGGAAGATGAAGTCGGACCAGTAGGTGTAGGCACCTGGCCCGTAGTTGGCTGTCAGATTCGCGACATCATCCCCGCCAAAGCCAATGGGACCGAGAATCGAGATGAACCCATTGAAATCTCCCGGATACATGGTATTGAAGCCGGTCAACGCGTAGGTCAGGATGCCAACGGAAACGATGAAGATATTCTTGAACAGGATATTGACCGTGTTCTTCTGGCGTGTCAGCCCCGTTTCCAGTGTCGCAAAGCCGAGGTGCATGACGAAGACCAAGGCTGCGGAGATAAGAATCCACAGGTTGTCGACCATGAACTTGGGGTAGACCAGGGGCATGCTCTGGAATTCCTCCATGGAGGTGATCCCTTCGGCAACGGCCTGGGTTGAGTCTCCTAAAATGACAATCGCTGCGGTGATCAGCGAGGCCAGACGAATTCGTGAAATGTGCATCAGGTTTCTGTGCATCAGGCCCGTGCTACTCCTATCGAGATGAAAACTGAATGTGAAGGTGGCGCATGTCGGATTCTGTACTCCAAGGGACCAACTTCACCATGCAAGGGCGGTGCCAAGAGCCAAGATGAACTTTGATGTCTGTTGTAAGGGATGTAAAAACAGTGTGTTGCGTTATACCTCAATGAACAATTAGAGGTGCTCATTAGACAACAAAAGTGTCGTCCTCCCTAAGGAAGACGACATTTATGTAGAAAACTGCTGTCTGATAATTCTGAAATGTCTGGCCCTATGGATCGTCCCCGACTCTACTTATAGTCTTTCGGGGCAAGGCCGAGCCTCTTGGCGCGATATGAGAAGATCCTCGGTGTCGTGCCCAGGATTCTCGACGCTTTCGCCATGTTGCCGCGGGTATTCTTCAGGGCCTCGACAATGATCTCCTTTTCGTAGGCGTCCATCATGGTCTCGAGTGATCCTGACATGGGCGTATTCGAACTATCCCCCGTCTGTAAGCTGGGCGGTAGGTGGTGGCCGTGAACGACCCCGTCCACGGAGAGGATGACGGCGCGTTCCACGCAATTCTCCAATTCGCGCACATTCCCAGGCCAATGATAGGCGGTCATCATGTCGATGGCGGGAGTGGAAATCCGCCGCATCTGTTTGCCATGTTCCCGGCTGTACTTCTCGAGGAAATGATCAGCGAGTAGCATGATATCCGACTTGCGCTCGCGTAGAGGCGGCACAAAGATGGGGAACACATTGAGTCGGTAGAATAGATCCTCGCGGAAGTTGCCATCTGCCACAGCCTGCTCAAGGTCGACATGGGTAGCTGCTACGATTCGCACGTTGATGATGCGGGGTTCCTGGCTTCCGAGGCGCTCTACCTGTCGAGCCTGCAAAACCCGCAGAAGTTTGACCTGTACGGAGGGGGGCAATTCACCGATTTCGTCGAGGAAGATCGTCCCCCCGTCGGCGCGCTCGAATCTGCCGATTCTGGTCTCGGTGGCCCCCGTGAAGGCACCCTTCTCATGGCCAAACAACTCAGACTCCACGAGGCTCTCGGGCAGGGCAGCTACATGGACCTTGACGAAGGGCTTGGGGGCGCGAAGGCTGTGGTAGTGCAACGCATCGGCGACGAGTTCCTTGCCTGTGCCACTCTCGCCTCGCAGCAGCACCGTCGCGTCTGATGGGGCCACCATGCCCACCAGATCTCCCACTTCCTGCATGGGGCGCGAGTTCCCAATGATATTGGTGGGGTGGTGGCGATCCTTCAATTCGCTCTGCAGGCGTTGATTTTCATCCAGCAAACTTGCCCATTGCTCTTGTGCCCGCTGTCGCGACGCGACGTTCTGTGCCACCATGGCAGCGACGATCGACAAGAAGCGGACATTCGCCTGCAGGGTCACGTCGTCTGTGTAGGGGCAGTCCGTGCTCAGTGTGCCGATGACCTGGCCTTTGAGGGGGATTGGCACACAAACGAAGGATGTATGAGTTTTTTCGCTCGTTGTGCGCGAGCCCGTGCGATCGAGAAAGAGTGGCTCGGAGCTGATGCGGGGAACGATGACGGGTTTCCCCGAGGCGACGACGCGACCGGTGATTCCTTCGCCCACCTTGTATCGGCCGCGGTCGATCTCGTCCTGGCTCAATCCATAGGCGATATCAATGACCACTTCGCGTCGCTCCTGGCCCTGTTGAAGAAGACTCATCGTGCCGCGATGCATGTGTAGCCGATCGCTGAGGACACGCAGGATCGCCCGCAAGGAGTCCTCAAACTCCGATCCAGAGCCGAGGAAATCGCCGATCTCCAACAAGGACGAGAGCAACTGCTGGTCGCTAATCTGCGGAGATGCCTGGCTCAATTTCTGGCCTCATTCGAAAATGACGAAAATGTCTTGATATTTTCATAAACTACAAAAATGTCCTATTTGGAATGATCTACTATTCCCAGTGATCCGTCAAGTGAGGATTGGACTCTGATTGACATCCCTCAGGGTGGCGGCTACCATAAACTTATGCCAGCCTTGGCAACCCGATTCGGTGCCACAAACCTCCCAAGGGGGGATTGCCTGACACCTTGCGGCGGAGTCGAATGATGAATCACGATATCAGCCAAATACTCGACGACTGGAAATACGACCCAGATTCGAATGTGCGACGAATCCGGGGCGATGACGGCGTCGCAAAGATCCAGGTCCGCGTCGATCAGGGGGCCTTTCAAGGGATCCTGCAGCTAAATCTGGACGGGCGTCCCGACGGTAAGCGGCCACACGACCGAGACTTTGCTCTCGATCACTATCGCGACACGCTTGTTGAACACGAGCAGCGGGCGGGAAGTGAGGAGGGTTTTGCGCTCAATCACCCATCCTGCGAAGAGTTGTTCGAAGAATCCGCCCAGGTCTACGGCCGTTATGTCTTTCTCCTGCAAGTGAAGGACTATGAGCGAGTCATTCGTGACACGGAGCGGAACATGGGCTGTTTCGAATTCCTCCATCAGTTTGCTGTCCTCGACGAGGATCGCATGAATCTGCAGAAATGGTGGCCCTATATCATCAGGATCCACGCGACGGCCCTGTCTTCGCAGTTAGCAGACGACGAGAAGTTCGATCGCGCCCTCAGGGTACTGAGTGAATCCAGGCAACGAATTGAGGCGCTTGACCATGTGGATGCTGAAGAATTTCATGCCGAGCGCGAACGCTCGGTGGAAGCCCTCGACGAGTTGGCACAAGAGATCCGCGGTCGAAAACCCCTGAGTGAGCGCGAGCGACTTGAGAAGGCGCTCGAAGAGGCGATCACTGACGAGGCTTTTGAGCAGGCGGCGCAACTGCGAGATCAGTTACGAGATCTGCCTGACACCGAGCCCGACACCGAGCC
>Ga0233428_1002363_pt1 | contig 18055 bp, 9 predicted proteins | sample SI_118_April2016_4_FD_179890 | JGI IMG/M metagenome (GOLD analysis project Ga0233428, IMG submission 179890) | Seawater microbial communities from Saanich Inlet, British Columbia, Canada - SI_118_April2016_120_MG | ecosystem: Environmental > Aquatic > Marine > Inlet | place: Canada: British... | reverse complement strand
CTGGGAAGCTAGCACATCTGCCTAGGTCGCCGTTTAGGCCAGCTACTATATCTTGTGGTCAGGGTGTGGCTGCATGATGCTTGATTACCCACACAATTCGGGACGGAGCCAGTATTCTTAACTTATTTGCAAATGGGTAGTTACAGGTGGGGTAATGGCTGAGATAGAGAACAGGGGCGGTCTGCTTACGGGGCTCTTTTCCCGGTGGAAAATTGTGCTCCTATTGGTGCTCTGGACTCTTCTCTGCGCGATATCGTTATCTCATAGTTACACCCGTCTGGAGCAACAGCTGGAGTATAACCTGCGTACAGAAGGGGGTACTGTTTTTGAGCTGTTGGTTCTGATGCGGCGCTGGAATGCGGAACATAATGGGGTTTATGTCCCGTTGACAGAAGCGTCACCCTCAAACCCCTATCTGACGGATCCACAAAAAGATATTCTGAGCAACCGGGGACAGAACCTGACTAAGGTCAACCCGGCCTATATGACGCGGCAGCTCTCAGAGATGGCTCCTACCGAAAGCCCGGTACAGTTTCGTATTCTCAGCCTCAAGCCGCTTAACCCGATCAATAAGCCGGATCAGTGGGAGGCAGAGTCACTTCTAGCCTTCGAACAGGGAGCGCTGATGAAGTCGACGCTGGAACAGCGGCTGGAGGGTACCTTCTTTCGCTATATCGCCCCTCTGATCACCACCTCGGAGTGTCTGAAATGCCATGCACGCCAGGGTTATCAGAAGGGGGATGTGCGGGGTGGACTGAGTATAGCGCTTCGTGTTAATCAGAGGGTGGCCATGGTTAAGAGTGAGAAGCGGGAGTCGGCAGTTCTCCACGGGGTTATCTATCTGCTGGTGGCTCTGCTGTTGATTCTACTTGGCCGAACCCGTAACACAGAGGCTCGTCGACCATAAGAGATGGGAGAAATGTCGTGAAAGGTAATAATGTACAACTGGGAATAGCCGCTGTGCTCTTGTTGCTGCTCTCCTGGATTATTGTGGATTACCCGGTGATTTCCCCCCCCTTATATGAGTCTGCTGGAGAGACTCAAACGGCACTTTTCTCAGAGGGTGAGGAGCCGGTGGTCTGGGCGCTACGTTTTGGCCACAATATTCCGGTGGAAAGTGCGCTTCATCAGGCCGCTGAACGTTATGCTGATCAGGTCAAACACAAAAGTAAAGGCAGGGTGGTGATTGCCATCTATCCGGCTCAGCAGCTGGGTAATGATCATCAGATGGTAGAGATGGCACGTGCTGGTGAGCTGGATCTACTTTTGACCCCTACAGCCAAACTCAGCGTCCCACTGCCTGCCATGCAGTATGCCGATCTGCCCTTCTATTTTTCAACGCCAGATGAGCTCTATAGCATGCTGGATGGTGAGCCGGGAGAGATACTGCTTAAACGCCTCAATGCGATTGACCTGGAAGGGGTAACCATCTGGGAGAATGGGTTTAAACAGTTTACCGGAGATCGTCCACTACGTACCCCGGAAGATTTTTTGGGGCTTAAAATCCGTACCATGAAGAGTCGTATCATCATGGCACAGTTTAGATCGATTGAGGCGAACCCACTGCCCATTGACTTTCATGCCACCCATCAGGCGTTGGCTGATGGTGTTGTCAATGGTCAGGAGAACCCACTGGTTGCCATTGTTAGTATGGGATTTCATGAGGTGCAGTCGGACCTCACTCTCAGTAACCATGCCTACCTGGGTTACGTCTTCTCTATCAGCTCAAAGGTACTTGCGACCCTGCCGGAGGATATTCAGGATATTCTGATCGAAACAGCAAAAGAGCTGACTCAGTGGGAGAGGCGTGAGGTCAAGCAGCGTGAGGAGGCGCTACTGCAGATTGTACGCGATGCCGGAGTGAGGGTTCATCAACTGGGCACAGATGAAAAGCAGCAGTTTACCGCTGCGATGGCACATATTGCGCAACGTTTTGAGGAGGTGATTGGTGCAGATATTATCTCCAAAACAGAGGAGTTGAGGCTGAATCAGGCGCTTCAGCAGGGGGGGGAACCCCCTATTATTATCGGTCTCAATGCCGACCTCTCATCCAGTACCCGTACATCAGGGCTGGCGATCAAGCGGGGAGCAACCCTGGCTATTGAGGAGATCAACGCCCGAGGGGGCGTGCTGGGGCGTAAACTGGCACTGCTGGCCCGTGACCATATGGCGCTCTCATCGCAAGGGATTAATAATATGGAGCTTTTGATCGACAATCCGAATGTGGTTGCGGTGTTGGGGGGGCAGCAGAGTCCGATTATTATGCCATTGCTACCACTGATTCACCGTGAGGCGATTCCCTTCCTGGCCCCCTGGTCCTCGGCTGAAAAAGTGGTCGAGAATGGGTTTGATAAGAATCAGGTATTCCGGCTCTCTGCCAATGACCGACTGACCGCACCTTTTATTATCGAGCATCTACTGAAGCAGTACCATCGTCCGGCAATTATTCTGGAGAACTCAGTCTGGGGGCAGGGGAACCTGGCAAATATGAGCAAGGCCCTGGAGCAGCGAGGCCATGAATTTGTGCAGGTGGAGACGATTAATCGAGGAGAGGAGAGCTTCGGCCCGGTGCTTTCTCGCATTCACCAGGCCAGGGCTGATGTGGTAATCATGGTGGTTAAGCCTGTAGAGGGGAGCCTGATTATCCATGCCGTGGCGGATCAGCAGAAACCACTCCCCGTTATCTCTCACTGGGGGATTACCGGTGGCCATTTCTGGAAGGATAACCGTGAGGTGCTGCAGAAGGTGGATCTCTCCTTCTTCCAGACTCTGATACTGAATGAGTCTGCTCGTCCAGAGGCGAAACAGTTAGTGGCGCGATACTGGGAGAAATATAGGGTAGATGACCGGGATCAATCTATTGGTGCGCCTACCGGAGTGGCCCATGCCTATGATCTGATTCAGCTTCTGGCGTTGGCCATTGAGCAGGCCGGAACGACCCGCCGCAGTGCGGTACGGGATGCGTTGGAGCAGCTCCCCCCTTATGAGGGGGTGGTGCGCAGCTATACCCCTGCCTTCTCCCCACAGCGTCATGATGCCCTCAGTGTCGATGATTACTACATGGCACGGTATGATGAGCAGGGCAATACGGTCTTAAAGCCATAATTTGAGATGAAGCTAGGATGAACGAGATTGTCTCTCCAAAGGGTAGTCTTAAACGGCGATTGATTCTTCAGGTCTCCGCTTTTGTGGCGTTGGCAATGGTACTGGTCACCCTGTTGGTCTCGGTAATGCTCAATAATGCACTCAGACTACAGGCCCATAGTGCATTGCAGAATGTGGCCCGTGCCTCAGAATCACTGTTGGAGCAGCGCCTCTCCTATCTGCTTGAAAATATTGAACGTCTCTCCAGTAACCATATTGTTATTAATGGCCTATTGGCGGCTGATGGCAGTCAGAGTGATCTGATTCAGTTGGTTAAGAACTTCTCCGGTGGGCGAGATGTGGCCTCATTTTCGCTGGTTGACTTTGATGCTCAAGTGGTTTTTCAGAGTGATAAGCAGATGTCGATTGATTACAACCACTCCAAGGGGTTGCGCACAGCCCTGGCGAGAGGCAAACTGGCTCTGTTTGTTGATCCAACCAGAAGCCAATTGATCATTGTGGCCCCCGTCATCTACTACAACACCACCCAAGGGGCAGTTGTGGTGGCGTTTGATCTCACCGCCCTCGCTCAGTATGGTAGACCACCGCAGCAGAGTGCCTATCTGAAGCTGATCCATAAAGAGGTTTCACTGGTCTCGATCAATGTATCAGAGAAGCTGGATTTTCTCTCTGAATGGCCGCGGGGGCCACGTATGGTACCCCTGCTGAAGCGGGCAGGGTTATCACTGGAGATTGGGGTGCCAAAATCTCTCTATTTGGCCACAGTCTGGGATGCAGTGATTCGCTTTCTGTTTGTGGGCGCACTGTTTACTTTGGCGGCTCTGTTGGTTGCCGCCCGTATAGGTAACGGGGTGGCACGACCAATTCTGGAACTCTACCGCCGAGTGGTTGAGGCGAGCACCTCTAAGGGGGTGCGTTGTAGCCCTATTGGAACCGGAGATGAGCTGGAGGTGCTGGCAGCGGCCTTTGATGAACGGACTAATGAGCTGCAGACGATTCAGAACGAACTGGAGGTGCGGGTACGACATCGTACTTTTGAGCTGTTATCGGCAAAGGAGGATCTGGAGAGTAGTCAGTCCGCTCTGGAGAAGGCCCAGGAGATTGCCCATCTGGGGAACTGGACCTGGGATATCCCCAATTTTCAATTCTCCTGGTCCGAGGAGATGTACCGCATCTTTGGCTTTAATGTTGATGACCCGGCAGTGACTCGTGAAAGTTTTATCTCCATTGTTGAGGAGGCGGACCAACCGCTTATTCGTGAGCAGTTTGAGCAGCTGCTCTCCAGCCCAGAGGCCACCCTGAAGCTGGAGTATCGGATCTACCGTTCCGATGGCGAGATCCGTTATGTGCAGGAGTTGGCAGTGGTCCATTTTGTCCACGACACCCCGGTTCGACTGATTGGAACCGTGCTGGATATTACCGAAAGAAAGCTTGCTGAGATGGCGGTGAATGAGGCCTCTGATTTAGCCCGTACAGCCAACCAGGCCAAATCGGATTTTCTGGTCAATATGAGCCATGAGATTCGTACCCCACTCAATGCCATTATCGGCATGAACTATCTGGCACTACAGACTCCACTAAATCCAAAACAGCGCAACTTCGTCTCCAAGGCCCACCGCTCTGCAGAGACACTGCTCGGTATCGTTAATGATGTGCTCGACTTCTCCAAGATTGAGGCGGGGAAGATGGATATTGAGGCACGCCCCTTCAATCTTCAGGATCTACTCGATAACCTGATTAATCTGGTGGGGCTCAAGGCAGAAGAGAAGGGGCTGGAGTTTCTGTTTGATATCTCTCCCGATGTACCTGCAGTTTTTGTTGGGGACCGGTTGAGGCTGGAGCAGGTGTTGGTGAACCTGGGATTCAATGCGGTGAAATTTACGGCATCGGGGGAGGTGGTACTCTCGGTGACTCCGGGGCTGATCAGTAATGACTCAATGGAGGTTCAATTCACCGTACAGGACTCTGGAATAGGTATGACGATGGAGCAGCAGCAGCGGCTGTTTCAGTATTTTACCCAGGCAGACAGCTCGATTACCCGAAAATTTGGGGGAACAGGGTTGGGACTCGCCATCTCCAAGAATCTGGTTGAGATGATGGGTGGAGAGATCACGGTTGAGAGTGAGTATGGCTATGGTAGCCGCTTTGCCTTCTCGGTAGAGATGCCGTTTCGCGAAATGGATGAGTTCTCTCTGGATCAGCTCAATCTGGAGGAGGTCTCCAATAAACGGTTACTGGTGGTGGATGACAGTAATATCGCGCGTGATGTACTGGGGAATCTGCTTAGCTCAATCGGTTTTGAGGTCAGTTTTGCAGAGAGTGGACAGATGGCAATAAAGCAGGTCAATCAGGCCATTGAGGAGGAGGATCCGTACCACATTGTACTGATGGATTGGCAGATGCCGGGGATTAATGGACTTGAGGCGATTGAGAAGATTCAGGCCTCTGTCGCACTGGAGTTTCAGCCAAAAATGATGCTGGTAACGGCCCATGATGTCTCTGAGGCGAGGGAGGAGTGGGGCTATGATGGGATGGTGTTGACCAAGCCTGTCACACCACTGACGCTGTTTGAGGCCATTATGGAGCTGCTTGGCCATCCGCTTAAACGCCACCTTCATGTACTCAGCGATAACCAGGAGCAGAATGCGATCAATAAGCTTGCGGGTGCCCGGATTCTGTTGGTGGAGGATAATCTGATTAATCAGGAGCTGGCGATGGAGCTGCTCTCGGATGCGGGTATTGTGGTGCGGGTTGCCGGTGATGGGAAGCAGGCACTGGAGCAGTTGGAGGTGGAGCTGTTTGATGGGGTGTTGATGGATCTGCAGATGCCGGTAATGGATGGGATCACAGCCACCCGCAATATTCGCGCCCAGAGAAAACATAAGAACCTTCCGATTATCGCAATGACTGCCAATGTCATGTCTGGAGACCGGGAGAAGGTGTTGGAGGTGGGGATGGATGATCTGATTGGTAAGCCGATTAATGTGGTCAATATGTATACCACAATGGCCAAGTGGATTGTTCCCTCAAAACCTGCTTCTCCGCCCCCCGACCCGCTCTCGACAGCTCCGGAGGGGGAAGGTAAGGCAGCTCAGGACGGAGAGGCATTGCCCGAGCTGGAGGGGATTGATGTGAAGCGGGGGCTCTCCAATAGCCATGAGAAAATAAAGATCTGGCATAAGTTATTACGGCTGTTTCATGATGACCAGCGGGAGTTTGTAGAACGTTTTCGTGAGCAGCAGCTTCGAGAGGCCATCACCGATATGACGCGTTTGGCTCACACGCTGAAAGGCGTTGCAGGTACGATCGGTGCGTTGGAGCTGAGTGATTCAGCTCGCCTGTTGGAGGCCGCGTGCGCAGAGGGGATGGCTGCAGAGGTGGTTGAGCAGCGTCTGCTCTCAGTGCAGGCACAGTTAACCCCGGTGATGACCGCGTTGAGTTACTATCTGCGGGAGCATGGGAGAGTAGCGGAGGGGGCAGCAGGAGAGGAGTTGGACCGTGATCTATTTGCCGAGAAGCTCAATCAATTGGCAACGCTGCTGTTGGAGGACAACACGGATGCGGTCGATCTGGTGGATAGCCTACTACCGTTGGTAGAGCGTGGCTCGATTGGGAGTGCGCTGAAGAAGATTGAGCAGTGTACCAGTCGTTTTGATTTTGAAGGGGCGCTGGTAATTCTGGAGCAGTTGGCAGAGACAGAAGAGTTTCCGTTAACCCATAATTCTGCGTAGAATAGAGAGTATGCAAGCTTCTAGAAAACAGAAGATCCTGATTGTGGATGACACGCCGGAAAATATTGAGGTGTTGCGTCATGCACTTCATGCCGACTACACCATTGTGGTTGCACTGAATGGGGCGAAGGCGCTCAATATTATGAAACGGGATAATCCTCCTGATCTGGTTCTGTTGGATGTGATGATGCCGGAGATGGATGGTTATGAGGTGTGCCGCCGCCTCAAGGCTGAGCCGAGTACGGCCAGTGTGCCGATTATCTTTGTTACGGCACTCAATCAATCGGGGAATGAGGCGCATGGATTGGCGTTAGGCGCGGTGGACTATATTGCAAAACCCTTTGAGCCCACACTGGTGCGCGCAAGAGTGGATAATCAGATGGAACTCAAGCGTCATCGGGATCATCTGGAAGAGCTGGTACAGAATCGTACGGATGCGCTCAATTTGACACAGCAGGTGACGATTGAGGCGATGGCGACACTGGCAGAGTTTCGTGATCCAGAGACAGGTGGGCATATTAAGCGGACGATGAACTACGTCGCTACCCTGGCAGAGGTGCTGAGCAGGCTGCCAGCCTACTGTGAGCTGTTAACCCCGGAGTATATTGATCTGCTCTACCGCTCTGCTCCACTTCATGATATTGGAAAAGTGGCGGTACGTGACAAAATTCTGATGAAAGAGGGGCGCTTTACCAAGGAGGAGTTTGAGGAGATGAAGCACCATGTTGAGTTCGGTAGTGCAGCTATTGCGGCTGCTGAGAGACGGCTGGGTAGCAACTCTTTTCTCCATCTGGCCAATGAAATTGCCGCTACTCATCACGAGATGTGGGATGGGAGTGGTTACCCCAAAGGACTGAAGGGGCTGGAGATTCCTGTTTCTGGACGATTGATGGCACTGGCTGATGTCTATGATGCGTTAATCAGTGAACGGGTCTATAAGAAGGCTTATTCTCATGAAAAGGCCGTCGAAATAATTATGAAGGGGCGAGGTACACACTTTGACCCGGAGGTAGTGGATGCTTTTCTGGAGGTTTCCGAGAAGTTTAGAGAGATTTCACTCGATTTTATGGATGACAATTAGCATGAGCCTATAGTTGCCCTCTCCTCTTTGACGGGCTTTTCGCCCCAAAACGCCCACTGAAACCTGTTTCAGTGGGCGTTTTTCGTTTCCCGGAAGTTCTGTTCTTAACCCTGTTTTTATGATTTTTATTCCAGGAAATTCAAGCTAGGCACTCTGCTTGCAACTGGAGAAGTTGTGACTGAGTGGGATCGTGCTCTGTTTTTGTTGAGAGTATGAGGTTCGCTCTGAGTTTGTGTTTTTAACTTTTTAAAACAGTTGGTTATTTATATTTTTATCTATTTCAGAGGGTGGAGGCAGGAGGGTGATTGATCGTGTTAATAGAGAGTAGAGGGTTGTTTTTTTGACAACAGGGAACAAAATATTGCAGAAACCGGTGCTAAACCTGGGGTTGGCCTGTTCTTTGACGCCTGTAGCAATCGTCTTGTCAGGAAGTTGTCGGCGGGGTTAGGCAGAGATGATGGAGAAATATTTTCCCTACATATTGTCTGGTGCCATCATCGTGACGGGCTGGATTATGTTCATTGGTCTTGATGATACCGTAATTGATAGAGGGGACTCTATTGAGGATTCATCATGGGTTGAGGGGGGGGAATCCACTGGAGAACCGGCGTGGGGAGAGCAGGGTGCATGGGGGAGGCGAAGTGCATGGGGGGAGCAGGGCGCATGGGGAGAGGATGAAGAGGAGTCATGGGAAGATGAATCATGGGAAGAGGAGTCCTGGCATGATGAGGTTATCAAGACCCCGGTTGGGGAGCTCTCCGCTGAGGCTGAAATAGCGCCTCAGCCGCAACAACCGGATCGTGAGAGTGAGGTACAGAGTGGTACTGTGAGTTCGGCTAACAATGATCGGGCAGCAGGGACGTTTGTGAGTCAGGGCGCTTCTCTTTTTAATGAGTCAGTTCTGATTGGAGAGTATGGAATTTTTACGATTGATGCCTCTGGAAATTGGCTCTATCAACTGGATCATGTTGTGGCTCTGCAGTTGGAGAGTCATGATCGTGTAAATGATGACTTCACCCTCCGTTCAGAAGGGGATTCGCATCATACCGTCAATATTACGGTTGAGGGTGCGGAAATGGAGGAGAGTGTGGCGGTTGTTGCAGTGGATAAGGTTGAGGTTGAATCTACTCTGGAGGCACCCTCCTCTCTACTGGATGGCATCAGCGGGGTGGTGGGTGGAGTCATCCAGACCCTGAACCCGATAAAACTGGTGGATAGCCTGCTGGGTAGAGACCGTAGAGAAAGCCAATCAATAGCCGAGGAAGAGCTGCCCATGAGGGGGAATTTTACAGCGTTGAGTACTGTGGACGGTGACCCAGACCCAGCTCCAGAGCCCGGAGAGATTTCCGGTGTTGAGCAAGAGTCATCTGCCGATGAGGTAGCCGTTGATCCCGAGAGGGGGCAGCCAGTGACAGAACCATCCCCTCGAACTGAGCAGGTATCTCACTTTGGTGAGGTTCTTGTTGGTAAGGTCTTTGAGGATGGTATCGGCAAGGTGCATGGCACCCTGGTCGCTCATGGAGCAGTTCCAATTAAAGAGGCGGTATTGGAAGGGGAATATGGAACCTTTCTTGTGGACCAGCAGGGCAACTGGGACTTCTTGTTGGACCACTCCAGGGTCCAGTATCTGGATGTTGGAGATCAGCTTGACGAGGTATTTCCGGTGGTCTCAGGGTACAGTGAACCCCATAATGTCACGATCACGATTTATGGTAGTGAGGATATCCCGTTACTCTCTGGAAACCAGGGGACAGTTCAGGAGGATCGGCAAGGAACGGCAGAGGGGGTTGTTTTGGTTACCGATGTGGATGAGGGGGATAACCCGGCCATTGTGCCAATGTCCACAGCGGGTGTGTATGGGAGCCTGACCCTGGATGAGATAGGGGGGTGGCGTTATCAGCTTGACCACTCGGCAGTGCAGAATCTGGATGAAGGGGAGCGGGTTACTGACTCCATACCTTTGGCGCTGAATGATGGAAGTCACCATGCGATCATGGTTACCATTGAGGGTACAGAAGATGAGGTGATGGTTGGTGGAACCTTTGTGGGGGAGGTGACCGAAGATGGGCGGGGTAGCGTAGGGGGGTTGTTGCGTATTATGGATGTCGATTATGGGGATACTCCGGTTTTTGAGGCGGGTAGTTTTTCCTCTAGTTACGGTACGCTTGATCTGGATGAGGAGGGGTACTGGAGGTATGAGCTGAATCATGCCTCGGTTCAGGCCCTGAAGCAGGGGGAGCAGGAGAGGGATACCATTCTCATGACTGCAACGGATGATACCCAAAAAGAGATTGTGATCACGATTTATGGAACCGATGATCTTGAGGGCAAAGAGGGTGAGGCCGCAGCCCCACAATTCACCCTGGAGGATATTGTCTCTTCGGTGGTGAGAGGCCATCCGGAGGTGGTTCAGGCGCGCGAGGTGCTGAATGCAACGGAGCAGATGGTTGCCTATGCCGCGGGAGGGTTTCTCCCGACTCTTGAACTCAATGCAAATTCTGGACAAGAGCTGGGAGAGCCAAAAGAGAAGATGGAGCTGAAGCTGACCCAGTCGCTGTTTAGTGGTTTTTCGACACGTAACGAGGTTGATAAAGCGAAAGCAGACTATGAGTCCTCCAGGTCGCAGTTGGATACTGTTGAGAATGGAGTGGCATTCCGAACGGTTAACGCCTATATGAATCTGCTTCGTACCCGTGCCCTGTTAACTCTGGAGCAAGATCATCTGGATGCCCACAAAAGAGTTTATCAGCAGGTGGAGCTACGCTATATTCAGGGGGTTGGAAACCCCTCTGACCTCTCACAAGTAGAGGCGATGCTCTCTAATGCGGAGGCCACCATCATCAATGCTGAAACAGAATATGCGGATGCGGTATCCCGTTATGAGGCACTGGCAGATGAGGTTCCTGATAATATTGTGCCGCCGACACTCGACCTGGAGATGCCAGATTCACTGGATCAGGCGTTGGAGTTTGCTCAGATACAGAATCCGGATCTTAGAAATCGGCGTATGGGTATCGATCAGGCGCAGGCGACGCTTGAGCTCTCTAAAAGTTCATTTCTGCCTAGCGTCAGTTTTGAGGTGGTGGGGAATTGGGATCGTAAGGGGGGAACTCCGGGTAAGGAGAAAGATCTCAGTGCAATGTTGAGAATGAACTACCTCCTCTTTAATGGAAACCGGGATCGATCGACACGACAAGAGAGTGCCTACCGGGTGAATGCGGCTGTGGAGGCGCTGGGTGCCGCGGCAAGAGCCGTTAAGGAGCAGATATCGATCGCCTGGCACGCCTATGAAAAGCAGCGCAAGCTAGTCCCTTTTCTGACTGACAAGGCGGTGGCCAACCGTAAGACGCTCTCTACCTATAAGAAGCAGTATACGGTGCAGAAGAGTACCCTGATTGATATTCTGGGGGCTGAAACCGCAAAGCTGGGCTCAGAGAGTATGTTGCTGAGTGCGGAAAATGACCTCTTTATGGCGCAGTTCAGTATCCTTCAGAGTATCGGTGTGCTGGATAGGTATTTCGGCTTTTAGGACTCTAGGATTCTAGGCTCTCTTGTTGTTTGAGAGCAACCTCGGCGGGTTGTGGTTTGGCAATAAAATAGCCTTGTAGTGCATCAATCGGTAGCTCTTTGAGGGTATCTATCTGTTGCTGGTTCTCAATCCCCTCTGCGATCACCTCAATCCCTAACCCATGGGCAATATCGGCCAGTGAGTGGACAAAAAAGCGGCTCTCTTTCTGCAGGTGAATCTCCTGTATATGGGAGCGGTCAATTTTTACGTAGCGTGCCCGCAGGTCGGTCAGGTAGCCAAAAGAGGAGAATCCAACCCCGAAGTGGTCAAGAGAGAGGGAGCTGCCAATCTCATCCAGACGGTCGGCCAGTGGGCGGATGGACTCTTTCCCTTGTACCATATCGCCCTCATTGATCTCGAGGCTGATGCGGTTTGAGGCACCAGGGAACTGTTTCAGGGTCTGTTCCAGCCAGCGGATAAAGTCGGGGTCATTGGTGGAGCTAGAGGAGAGGTTGATAGAGAAGTGAGCCTCTTTTGCGGCTGCTGTGGTGGCCAGATTGAGGGTGTTGAGAATGATGGTACGGTCGATCTGTGGCATCATCCCGAACCGTTCCGCCATAGGCAGGAAGGAGCCACCAGGCAGGGTCTGACCATCCTGACTGGAGATCCGCGCCAGTACCTCGTAGTGGACCAGGCGGCGATCCTCTGTGGTGACCACGGGTTGCAGGTAGACCTCCAGACTGTTCTCTTTCAGGCACTGCTCCAGAAGTGTTTTCCACTGTTGTGCCCCCTGGTGAGCCAGGGTGTCGGTCTCACTGGTCTGCTGCAGCTGCCAGCCATTGCCCCGATTGGTACGCGCACTCTGTAGGGCGCTGTCAGCGGTACCGAGGAGAGAGCCTGTGGTGATCTCACTGTTGTGGGTGTGAAAGACGATGCCGAGGGCGATAAAGTCACTTTCCAGAGGAAAATCCATCGATCTCAGGGTGGCCAGTTTTGTGGTTATTGCAGCGGCCAGTGACTCTGTCTGCTCCAGAGTAAGGTTGGGGAGGATGGCAGAGAACTCTGAGCCGCTGAAGCGGAATAGTTGAGCCCTGGGGTACTCTCCAACCACCTCCTGGAGGAGTTGACTTGTGGTGAGCAGAAGCTCATCAGTGATCTGGTAGCCATGTTGTTGGTTGAAGTTATCCAGATCCAGAATCTGCAGTTGAAAATAGGCCCCCTGTCCAAACTCCTCTTCCGCATTGAGGAAGGTGTTGATCTGTCCATTAAAGTATCTGCGGTTAGGGAGACCGGTGACCCCATCCTCATAGGCCTCGCGGCGGATCTCCTGATTGAGTGCGGCCTGATCCTCAAAGATCTGTTTTAGCCGTGTCACCATATGGTTCATGGCCGAGGCCACCCGGCGAAGCTCTCGTGCCTTTGGTAGTTTATCGGTAACAATAAACTGTTTGTGGCTCACGGCGTCTGCCTGTTTTTCGATCACGTTGAGGGGGCGCAGAACAATACGCAGGAGTATCTGCATGGCGACGGAGGCGATCAGTGAGAGGATGATGAAGAGAGTGAAGCTCTGTGTTGATTTACGCCAGAGATCCGCGTAGGCGTATCCGGGATGGTTCTGTACATGAATATGGCCCAGTTGGTTCCAGCCACTGGTGAGTAGAGCATGACCAATCGGGGTATGGAGGGGGAAAGTCTCAATAAACCACTTCGGAACCCCCTCAACGATCACCGCAATTGAGCGCTCAACCCGTGTCTCTCCCTCGTTGTTCTCAATGCGGATCTGTAGATAGTCGCCACTATCGAAAGCGGAGTTGACCATGGTCTGTAGCAGGGAGTCATCGCCCAGATCCACTGCGGTGGTAAAGGTGAGTCCCAGCGAGGTGGCTACCTCCTCGGCCTGTGATTTGAGCTGCGTCTGCAGATAGTCACGACTGCTCTGAATACTGAGATAGAGTGTGCCAGCAAAGAAGAGGACAAAAAGAAGAATGATGGTAGTAAATAGTTGTGTACGAAGACTCATGATTTTCGTCCTGTAAGGGGTGAGGTATTCTCGATGGGTTGGCGGATATCACTGCTGGTCATCCGCTGTTTGAGCTGGCTCCAGGCGTCGATGCCAGTAGAGGGTCCCAATCTTTTTCCTCGACCACGATCCTGGTTGTTCCAGACATCGCGACCGTTGAAGCTGTAGACGGGAACCAGATCTTTTCTGAGGTTAGAGGGGAAGATGGAGCGCACCAGGTTGTCCAGTACCAACGGGATGGCATCAGCGGTGGGATAGTAGGTGACCACCATATGGGCCTGATTGAGGGTGGTGGCCTTAACGTAGGTAATTCTGAGTTTGCTATCATCTACCCCCGCCTGTAGCAGCGTGAAGTATTTGGCAATGGAGAAATCTTCGCAATCCCCGCCGTGGGTAGCCAGGGTTTCGACCGGGGTGGCCCAATAATCTTTTTCTCCCCAGTGGTCGATGTCATTCACAAAACGGACCTTCTCATTGAAGAACTCATTGGTTTTTTTTAGCTTCTTCTCTTCTGAGAGTGGAGTGATATCTTTTATCAGCGTCTGCCAATCCTCCAGCCGGATACGTGCCGCACTTCCAAAGCGGCTCTCTGCCTCTTGTAGCACCTTTTTCTCTAGCTGCAGTCCGGCAGGGGCTGAAATGGCAAGAGAGAAAAACAGGAGAGTAAGAAGTGGGGAGTGGCGTAACACGTTGGGGTTAAATTGGGGTAGAAGAGGCGTGTGAAGTGTAAATGTGATGATGCATATTAAGCTTAAAATTCAATAAGATCATCTTCTCCAAGAATGTCTGAGCTTAAGTTTTGTCGCTTTTCACGAATCAGTTTTCTGGAGAGTAGTTTCTCTTGGCTGATGTTGGGGAAATCGGTGAAATTGATGACTTTATTCTTAACCAGCAGGTCAATCAGATCCTCTAATACACGAACCAGCTCAAGGTCACTATGTTCAAAATATTGATCAAATTCACTCTCTTCCTTGAACTGGTTGGTCAGAAAGTGGGTGACCTCAGGGGCGTCTGTAGAGACGGGATCAGTGTCGCTGGTAGCCGTTGGGGTATCAGAGATAGCCGTGATCTGTCCCGACCTGTTTCGTTCAACAAATACCTTCGCCATCAATGGTTCCTTATGGAGGATCAGAGGGGTTTTTTGTCAGTATACACCCAATGAATTGTATCTGAAATGGGTGATTATTGGGCTCAATACGCCTCTCTCTATGGCCGTATCGGAGCCCCTGTTTTACCGCCTGCGCTCTGATATCAGCAGGTGTTGGTAGGGCTATCTTTACATTGGTATATTTTTTGCACAAAGAGGTTTGCGGAGATTTTTTTTTAAACTAAGTAATGGAAATAAAGAGATAAATCTGGTGATTTATTGGATTAGAAATTGTGATGAGTGAACAAGATAATGAGCAGTGGGAGGGCGGTGAGCGTTTTCGAATAGAGGACCCGCTACTAGACTCGCTGATTATACTGTCAAAGCATTTTGGCTCGCCGGCATCCGATGACCTACTCACTGCTGGGCTTCCACTGGTTCAGGGACGGCTGACGCCTGAGCTATTTGTGCGTGCGGCAGATCGAATTGGTCTCACCTCCAGCCTGGTTCGTCGCTCGCTTAAGCAGTTCTCTCCACTGCTGTTGCCGGCGGTATTGTTGCTCAAAAATCATAGTGCAGTTGTGCTGCACTCCATTGATCATAAAGAAGAAAAAGCGGTAATTCTTACGCCTGAAAGCATGGGGGATGGAAAGCTGGAGCTGTCACTGGATGAGCTGGAGAAGCTCTATTCTGGCCGTGCATTTCTGGTCTCTCAGCAGCACAGTTTTGATCAGCGTACCCCCGAGCTGGTTAATGTTCGTCAGCGTCACTGGTTCTGGGGAACCCTGACCAGCTCCTGGAGAATTTACCGTGACGTATTGCTCGCCTCGTTACTGATTAATTTCTTTGCCTTGGCAAGCCCACTGTTTGTGATGAATGTTTATGACCGTGTGGTTCCTAACCAGGCGATTGAGTCGCTTTGGGTGCTTGCGATTGGGATTATCGTGGTCTATATTTTCGACTTCATCATACGAACGTTGCGTGGATATTTTATCGATGTTGCAGGTAAAAAGTCCGATATTCTGTTATCCGCCACGATCTTCGAACATGTGCTTGGTCTCAAGATGGCTGCACTCCCCCCCTCAGTGGGTGGATTTGCCAATAGCCTGCGCGATTTTGAGAGTATTCGGGACTTTATTGCATCGGCCACGATTATTGCAATCGTTGATCTTCCGTTTCTGGTGCTATTTTTAATTGTGATCAATATCTTGGCGGCGGAACTGGTGTTTATTCCAATAATCAGTATCTTCTTGATCGGCTTTTACAGTGTGGCGGTTCAGAGTGTATTGCAGGAGACGGTAGAGAAGTCCGTGCGAGCCAGTACACAGAAAAATGCGACGTTGATTGAGAGTCTCTCTGCGGTTGAGACGATCAAGACCCTGGGGGCAGAGGGGATGTTGCAGAACCGTTGGGAAAAGGCGACCGGATATATCGCAGATTGGGGGATACGGTCCCGACTTATTTCGGCATCTAGCGCGAATGTTTCACAGCTTATTCAACAGCTTACTACAGTTTCTATTGTGGTTTTCGGGGTCTACATGATTGCTGAGGGGGAGCTGAGTCAGGGAGGGCTGATTGCGGCGGTGATGCTTTCCGGGCGTGTATTGTCACCCATGTCCCAGATTGCGGGGCTCACCTCCCGTTACTTCTATGCCAAATCAGCATTGACCTCACTGAACCAGATTATGGAGCAGCCCACCGAGCGCACGGACCGTACTGCGATCACTCGCACCAATATTGAGGGATCCATTAAGTTTGATCAGGTCTCCTTCTCTTACCCTGGAGAGGAGTATAAGTCACTGGATAATATAACTTTAGACATTAAAGCTGGAGAGCATGTTGGGGTTATTGGTCGTGTTGGATCAGGAAAATCAACCCTGGAGAAGTTGATTCTTGGACTCTACGATGCGGATGAGGGGGCGGTTCATATCGACGGGATTGATATCCGTCAGGTCGATCCGGCAGATCTTCGTCGAAATGTAGGTCATGTTGCGCAGGATGTGATGCTATTTTTCGGAAGTTTGCGAGAAAACATCGCTTTTGGCATTCCGCATGTCTCTGATGAGGATGTCTTGAGGGCAGCAGAGCTGGCCGGGGTTTCGGAATTTGCGGCGACCCACCCCTCGGGATTTGATATGGAGGTTGGGGAGCGGGGGAGTCGGCTTTCTGGCGGTCAGCGCCAAAGTGTCGGTCTGGCGCGTGCTTTTTTGGCGCAACCACCGGTTATTTTGCTGGATGAGCCGAGTAATTCGCTCGATAACTCCTCCGAGGCACAGCTGATCAAGAAAATGGCGGAGTTCTCAAAAGGCAAGACAATGGTTCTGGTGACCCACCGTTCTTCATTATTACAGTTGGTCGATCGGCTGGTGGTGATGGATAAGGGACAGATCGTTGCGGATGGTCCGAAAGACCAGGTTCGCGAGGCGTTAAGGCAAGGAAAGCTGCATGTCCGATGACCGAATGCTGAGCAAAAAAGAGCTGGAGCTGATCGATGGAGATGATTTTTCATTCATCTCTGATCGTAGTGCTGCAGTTTTGCTCCGTTCGCCCAGTGGGGGTCGGTTGATTGTCTGGTCGGTGCTTGTTTTTGTGATTATCTTTCTGGTTTGGGCGGGGTTTGCAAAGCTGGATGAGGTGACGGTAGGGGAAGGTAAGGTGATCCCCTCCCGTCAGGTTCAGATTGTGCAGAACCTTGAAGGGGGGATTGTCTCGGCAATTCATACCAAAGAGGGGAATATTGTTGAGGAGGGAGAGGTACTGATCCGTTTTGATGATGTCATTATGAATGCCTCATTACAGGAGAATCGTACAAGAGTTCAGGCGTTACGGGCAAAAAAGACGAGGCTGCAGAGCGAGGTTGGCGGGGTGGAGCTCTTTTTTGCGCAGGATTTGGTCGATTATTTTCCTGAATTAGTGCGTCAGGAACGGGAACTTTACCAGTCGAGAGAGCGTGAGCTTGGGGCCAAAGTTGCGGGGGTAGATAGTCAGATCAAGCAGGTGGGGCAGCAGGTTAATGAGTTAAGATCTAAGTTGAAGACATTAAAGAAAAGCATTGTTATTTCAAATAAAGAGCTAGAAATAACTCGTCCACTTTACCTTGAGGGGGCGGTCTCGAAAATAGAGCTATTGGGGTTGGAGCGGGCGGTCAATGATATGCAGGGTGAGATTGAGCAGGTTCAGCTGGAGATCCCCCGTCTTGGCACACAGCAGGATGAGATGAGAACAAAACGGACAGAGGTGGAGCTCACCTTCCGCAATCAGGCGCGCGAGTCACTTAATCAAATTATAGGGGAGCTCTCTGCGCTGGAGGCAGGGGCGGTTGCTTTGAAAGATAAGGTGGCGAGAAGTTCGGTACTCTCTCCGGTTCGAGGAGTTGTGAAACGGGTGTTGGCGGGTGGTGTGCGTTCAGTGGTGCAGCCGGGTAGTGATCTGGTGGAGATTGTACCTCTGGATGATGCGTTGGTGGTCGAGGCAAGAATCCGTCCTGCAGATATCGCCTTCATTCATCCAGGGCAGGAGGGTA
>Ga0233428_1002361_pt1 | contig 18057 bp, 14 predicted proteins | sample SI_118_April2016_4_FD_179890 | JGI IMG/M metagenome (GOLD analysis project Ga0233428, IMG submission 179890) | Seawater microbial communities from Saanich Inlet, British Columbia, Canada - SI_118_April2016_120_MG | ecosystem: Environmental > Aquatic > Marine > Inlet | place: Canada: British... | reverse complement strand
CTCTGGCATCGAGTCAATCTCCATACGGATACGGGAGCCCGCCTCATCCATCAGATCAATCGCCTTATCGGGAAGCTGACGGTCGGTAATATAGCGTTGAGACAGTGTGGCCGCCGCAACAATCGCCGGATCTGTAATATCAATACCATGGTGAACCTCATAACGCTCTTTCAGTCCACGCAGAATTGCGATGGTATCCTCAACCGAGGGCTCATCTACCAGCACCTTCTGAAATCTTCGCTCAAGTGCGGCATCCTTCTCCACATATTTACGATACTCATCCAGTGTGGTTGCACCAATACAGTGGAGCTCACCCCGCGCCAATGCCGGTTTTAACATATTTCCCGCATCCATCGACCCCTCTGCCTTACCCGCACCCACCATGGTATGGATCTCGTCGATAAAGAGGATCACCTGACCCTCCTGCTTACTGAGGTCATTCAGTACCCCCTTCAGCCGCTCCTCAAACTCTCCACGAAACTTTGCTCCGGCAATCAGCGTGCCCATATCGAGAGAGAGTAACCGCTTACCCTTGACCCCCTCCGGGACCTCACCATTGACGATGCGTTGCGCTAACCCCTCGGCAATTGCGGTCTTGCCAACTCCCGGCTCACCAATCAATACCGGATTATTTTTGGTACGGCGCTGCAACACCTGTATTGAACGGCGAATCTCATCATCACGCCCAATCACCGGATCCAGCTTTCCCTGCTCCGCCTTCTCAGTCAGATCCACCGTATACTTCTCCAGCGCCTGACGTTGCTCCTCCGCATTAGGATCATTGACACGCTCACCGCCCCGCATCTGCTCTACCGCCTGCTCCAGCGCCCCTTTTGAACCACCCGCAGCACGCAGCAGCTCCGTAAGCACCCCCTTGCTGTCGATTGCCGCAACCACAAACAACTCCGAAGAGATATACTGATCACCTCGCTTCTGAGCCAACTTATCTACCACATTCATCAACTTACCAAGATCATTGGAGAGATGAACCTCGCCGCCCCCCCCTTCAACAGAGGAGAGACGGTCTAGCGCCTCACCCAGTTTCGAGCGCAATGAGTTGACCTGAACTCCCGCCAGGGTCAACAGGTGGCGCACACTCCCCCCCTCCTGATCCAACAGCGCCAGCATCAGGTGAATCGGCTCAATAAACTGGTGGTCCTTGCCTACAGCCAGCGATTGGGCATCCGCCAGGGCGGCCTGAAATTTTGTCGTCAACTTATCCATTCTCATGATCTCTATTCTCCAAACTATTTTCTATATCTTGCACAGAAGATGGGGACTCTTTCTGCTCTTTTCAATCCACAGAATCATGTAGAATGCGGAGCTGACGCAACAACCACTGGAAAAGCCCATTTAGAGCTGCCCAGAAGAGACGACCAACAATCCGCTACAGATCGAAGATTGGGAAAGCGTATGAACATAGGATTTATCAGCCTTGGATGCCCCAAGGCCACCGTCGATTCAGAACGTATTCTCAGCCAGCTCCGCGCCGAAGGGTACCAGCTCGTAACCCGTTATGATGTTGCAGAGCTGGTCATTATTAACACCTGCGGCTTTATCGATGCCGCAATTGAGGAGTCGCTCGACACCATCGGTGAGGCAATAGAGCAGAATGGACGGGTGATTGTTACCGGCTGTCTGGGTGGAGATCGTGAGAAGATCCTCAGTGACCACCCTGAAGTGCTGGCAATCACCGGCCCCAATGAGACTGAGGCGGTAATGGCCGCCGTTCATGCAGCACTTCCCCCACCGCAAGACCCACTCACCGAGCTGCTTCCAGACCGTGCGGTACGACTCACCCCCAACCACTATGCCTACCTGAAAATTGCCGAGGGATGCAACCAACAGTGCAGTTTTTGCATCATCCCCTCACTCCGTGGAAAACTGCTCAGCCGCCCCATCGGTGAACTGATGGGTGAGGCGGAGAGGCTGGTAGAGAGTGGAGTAAAAGAGCTTTTGGTGGTTGCGCAAGATACCGCTGCCTACGGTGCCGATCTCCGCTACCGCAGCGAGATCATCCAGGGACGGGTGGTTACCACCCGTATCGCCACCCTCGCCGATGAGTTGAGCAGATTGGGTATCTGGATCCGACTCCACTACCTCTACCCCTATCCAGTGATCGACCAACTGATCCCCATGATGGCCGAAGGCATGATCCTCCCTTACCTGGATCTCCCGCTGCAACACGCCTCCCCCACCATCCTCAAGGCAATGAGACGCCCCGCTGACCGGGAGAATGCACTACGGCGGATTGAACAGTGGCGAACAATCTGCCCTAACCTCACCCTCCGTAGCACCTTTATCGTCGGCTTCCCCGGTGAGACCGAAACCGATTTTGGTGATCTACTCGATTTCCTGGAGGCCGCACAACTGGATCGAGCCGGAGCCTTTGCCTACTCCCCGGTCGAGGGTGCTGCCGCTAACCAGCTTCCTGACCCGGTGGATAACGATCTGAAACAGAATCGACTGGAGCAGTTTATGGCGCTCCAGAGCACAATCAGCGCCAATAAGTTGCAACAGAAGATTGGTACAACAGAGACCATTCTGATCGATAGCGTCACCACCGAGGGGGCCATTGGCCGCACCCGGGGAGATGCCCCGGAGATTGATGGCGAGGTTCACCTACCCGGAGTCAACCAGCTCTCCAGCGGTAGCTTTGTGAAGGTAACGGTTGTGGCTGCCGACGAACACGATTTAGAGGGAGAGCTGCTGTGATCTTCGTTATTCTGGGGGCACTACTCCTGGCGGCGATTACCCTGCCCCAGATCTGGGTGAAACGGGTCATGACGCAATATGATGGGCCCGACTACCGTTACGACCTCAGCGGTGGTGAGCTGGCACGTATCCTCCTCAACCGCTACGGGCTCAGCCATATCAAGCTGGAGGTAACCGCGGAGGGAGACCATTATGACCCCAGAGACAAAACGGTACGACTGAGTGAAGCCAACCACTCTGGACGCTCTCTCACCGCCATCACCATCGCAGCCCATGAGGTCGGACACGCCATACAGGAGGATACCGGCTATCAGCCAATGATGCTGCGCTCCAGGCTGATTGGCAAAACCCGGGGGGCTGAGCGGCTGGGGGCGATGATCCTGATGGCATCTCCAGTCTTTGCAGTGGTGGCTCGCAGACCCCTTCCGGCACTAATCCTCTTCCTTGCGGGGCTGATCAGTATGGGGGCTCCGGTAGCGGTCCACCTGGCCACCCTGCCGGTGGAGTTTGATGCCAGCTTCAACCGTGCGCTACCGATTCTGAAGGCCGGCAATCACCTCAAAGAAGAAGATGAGGCAGCGGCAAAGAGGCTGCTGAAAGCCGCCGCCTTCACCTATGTCGCCAGCTCACTGGGGAGCCTGCTGAACTTCTGGAGATGGTTAAAGGTGATTCGGCGCGGATAAGGGCAAGGCGCCTATATTAAGCCTCTTATACGTTCCCTCATAACTACCCGATCCCATCCTGAATCAGTGCCACCATCTCATCTACGGAGAGCTTGCCACTCTGATCACTCCCCTCCAGCAGCTGATCGGCCAGATCACGCTTGTGTTGATGGAGATCGACAATCTTCTCCTCGATGGTCCCTTTGACCACCAGCCGATAGATGGTGACCGGACGGGTCTGTCCCATACGGTGGGCACGGTCTGAGGCCTGATCCTCCACTGCGGGGTTCCACCACGGATCCATGTGGATCACATAATCGGCAGCGGTCAGATTAAGGCCGGAGCCTCCTGCCTTGAGGCTAATCAGAAACAGCTCCCCCTCCCCGCTCTGGAAGGCATCAACGGCCTGTTTCCGTTTTTTCATCGGGGTGGAGCCATCTAGGTATTGATAACGAATCCCCTTCTTGTCAAGGTATTCACGGATCAGACTCAGGTGGCTGACAAACTGACTGAAGACCAGGGCACGGTGACCATTATCCAGCAGCTCCTCCACCACCTCGGCAAAGACCCGATGCTTGGCACTGGTAATTCCCGAATTTTCATCCACCAGCTTGGGATGACAACAGGCCTGGCGCAGGCGGGTGATCTCTGCCAACACCTGGAGGTGCTGTGGGCCACCCTCTCCCCCCTGTCGCATGGTGGCAATCCGCTCAATCGAACGCTGACGCAGGGCCTCCATAAAGACGGCCTCCTCCTCTCTCATCTCTACATGGAGGGTAATCTCAGTACGAGGGGGCAGTTCAGCGAGCACATCACGTTTGAGACGGCGCAGGATAAACGGTGCAATCAGATTCTTGAGCTGCTCTCGCGCGGCCTCATCTTTATCGACCTCAATGGGGCGAGCAAAGCGTTCATTAAAGCGATCAAGTGAACCGAGCAGACCGGGATTGATAAATCGAAACAGGTTCCATAACTCCCCCAGATGGTTCTCAATCGGGGTTCCGGTGGTGACTGCGCGAAAATTCCCCTGCAACCCCATCACCGCCTGTGACCGTTTGGTGGCGGCATTCTTGATGGCCTGCGCCTCATCCACCACAATAGTCTCCCACGTCACCTGCTGCAGTAGTTCGGCCTCTCGCTGTAACAGCCCATAACTACAGATCACCAGATCATACCCCTCCACCGCCTCAATCAACTGCTGTCGCTCCTCTTTCCCCCCCTCACCAAAGAGGGTTGGACGTAGCGTGGGGGCAAAACGGGCCGCCTCCTCCTGCCAGTTCATGCAGACCGAGGTGGGAGCCAACACCAGTGCCGGCCCTTGAGCCGCACGAGAGAGAATGATCGACAGCGCCTGCAGGGTTTTACCCAACCCCATATCATCCGCGAGACAGGCTCCAGCCCCCCAGTGGGCGAGACGTGCCATCCACTGATACCCCAGTAGTTGGTAGTCACGCAGATCAGCCTCCAGAGTGGTAGGGAGTTCCGGCTCCAGATAGCGGGCCTCCTCAATCTTATCTCGTTGCTGCTCCCAATCCAGACCATGGCTAAACTGCATCCCATCGAGTGCCTCGTCCATCGCAGAGAGTGCCAGCGGATGCATCTTCCCCTCCACCCCACCATAGCTGCGTAGCGCCTCCAGCTTCTTCTGAAGTTCACGACTCAGTGCCAGGATCGCCCCATCCTCCATCTTCAGGAAGCGACCATTGGCGTGTTCCATCATCCCCCATAACTCTTTCAGTGCAACCACCTGCCCCTGGCTCACCTCCAACTCACCATTCAGCGCAAACCACTCCCGATTCTGCTGCACCCCCACCTTCATCTGTCCCAGATGGATCTCACTCATCCTTGGAATTTTGGCATCACGGGGCCAGTCCAGCCGTACCTCCTCCTCTGTCAGATCCCGCAGGTAAAAGAGCAGCTCCAGCGCCTCCTCCGGGTCTTCAACCAAGCGCTCATCCAGGAGCTGCTCCTCCTCCACCCCTGACAGTAGCTCAGGCACTGCGGCCTCAATGCCACCCAGAACCTCCAGCGCCCGCTGCTGTTCCCGCTGTAGATCACGATGACTCTGTAACTGCTGCCCCTCTACCTCACCAAAGACCACACTACCCCCTTTGCCGGGATAGAAACGGGGCCCCTCTGCACCGAGTGGGGCCACCCAAAAGCTGAAACGAATACCGTCAGCCTCCGGCAGCAAATGGATGTGTGGAATGGGGTCGCCCGGCTGCTGCTTCACCCCGGCGGCACCCCCACCGATTGCCGAGTGGACCGTCAACAGAGGGGCTATCGCTGAGATACTATCGAGCAAGCGCTGTTTGGCAGCCATCGGAATGGTCACCCCGGTAGCACCCAAAATCTGCGCCACCCGTAGATGAGGGGGCTCAAAACGGGAGATCACCAGCCGCCGCCCCCCCTCCCAATGGCTACCGACTACCACATAGTTCCCATTCTCTTGCTGATGCGGATAGGGGGCCAACTGCACCCGCAGTGACTCACCCTCCTCGACCTCTACCACCTCCAGTGCCGGCTCCTGCTGCACCACCTCAAGCGAGATCCCAGCCCCGCCGCCCTCCAACTCAACCGCCGGATGACCAATCAGCTCCCACAGGGCTCGCTCCAGCTTCAACTCATGAATGACTTTCCTCTGGTAACTGGCACTGGAGTAGGCAAAACGCTCACTGATGGTATTACAGATTCGGTGGTCCTGATCACTCAGATAACCAAACTGATCACGCTCCTGATAGAGCTTCTTCAGTGCAATAGCACGCCCTTTGCTCCAGCGACCACTCTTGCCAAGTTTCTGCTCTCTGGGATAGAGGAGAGGGAGTAGCGCATCCTGCTTCTCGATACGCCAGGCCATGCGCAACAGATTTTGGCTCTTCTCTACCACATCCTGCTGCTCAGCCATCCCGGAGATGGCATCCAGTGCGACCTCCCACGGCTGCTTGGGATGGACCATTCCCGCCCACCCTCTCTCTCCACTCGGTGCTATCCCGCGCGCAGTCGCCTCAATTTGTACAAACAGGCGCTCCACCTCATCCACATAGAGCTGTATTCCAACATCAGCGGCCTGAGCGGCATCTTCTTTCAGCAATTCCAGCTCTGCTGGAGCCACACCCTCACCAATCCAGTATCGACCCAATGCATGAAACAGCCGATCCCATGCACTGAGGATACGGCTTCGCTGAAGTAGTGGACATTGACTCAGATCAACAAGCCCCATCAAGAACTGCGCAACCTCACGCATCACCCCCACCGAGAGGCCGAAAGGCCAATCCAGTAGCGATTCAGACACTGCACTCAACTGCCGCTCCAACTGATTGGCAACCACCACGGCACGTTTTAGAGAGGCACTATCCCCCCGCTGGAGATAGAGCATCTGCCTCATTAACAGCAGAGGCCCACTCTCCAACGGAAAGAGTAGATCAGGCTCAAGCCCCTGCTCCAACAATGCCAGCGCATCCTCTTCGTTACCCAAGGCCATCGCAGCCCAACCACGCAGAGCGGTCGCCAGCCCTTGATCTACCCCCTCCAGGAGCTGTTGTGCCTGCTCCGGCTCGGCATAATAGAGATGGAACTCGGCCGCAACCAGCGCCACCTCCGGGTGGTCTGCGGCTTGTGAGGCCACCCGCTGCTGCCAAAAATCCCACAGCAGCGGTGTACCATCCACCTCTTGCAGATCGGCCCGGATGGGCCCTGCCAAGGCATGGTAATGGAGCCACTCCGGGAGTTGATCGAGCCACGGATGCTGCAACGGAAAGTAACAGAAGTTGGTGATCACCTCCTCACGATCTGGAGTAATCTGACCTGCCCATGGATTTTCTGCGTCAAGCCCCAGCCAATCTCGAAGGTAGGCCATATCCCCCGAATAAAAGGCGACACGCAGTGGACGCATTTCAGGATCAACCCCGCTGCTCCAGAAACTGGTTGCAATCTGCTGGTTGACCGCGGCTTTCACCGCCTCCACCTTCGCCTCCAACACCAGTTGACGAGAGAGCAGGTCAACCAGAAAGCGGCTACAGCGGATACGTCCCCCATCGTCGGTGATCCACTCCAGCCTCTCCCAGCGTTTTGGCCAGAGCTGGAGATGGCGCTGAAACAGAACATCCAGTGTCACCTTGTCATCCTCACTGCGCCACGCCAGCGCTTTCAGGATACGTATTAAGGTGGCCCCCGGAAGCGGTAGATCGGCCAGTGAAAGCACCTGTAGTATGTGCCGCTCATCGACCGAACACTCCACCGCAAAGAGAGTGTAGTAGGCATCAAACCCAGGCCAGCTGGGGCTATTATCGAGATCAGATTTCATCCATTCCTATCCATTTTAGACCTCAGCCAGATCCCCTCGTTTCTCCAGCCAACTCTTGCGATCAGAGGCCCGTTTTTTCGCCAGCAACATATCCATCATGCTGTGACTCTCGTCACCCGGCTCAATGGTGAGCCGTACTAGGCGTCGGGTCTCGGTTGCCATAGTGGTTTCGCGCAGCTGTAGTGGGTTCATCTCTCCCAGCCCTTTGAAACGCTGCACATTGACCTTCCCCCGTTTTTTTTCGGCACTGATACGGTCTAGTATCCCCTGTTTCTCCGCATCATCGAGTGCATAATAGACCTCTTTCCCCACATCAATTCGGTAGAGCGGTGGCATCGCCACAAACACATGCCCCTCCGCCACCAGCGTAGGAAAGTGCCGCAGGAAGAGCGCACAGAGCAGGGTAGCAATATGGAGCCCATCGGAGTCTGCATCTGCGAGAATACAGATCTTTCCATAACGTAGCCCACTCAGGTCACTACTGCCCGGCTCCATCCCCAGGGCGACAGAGATGTCATGCACCTCTTGCGAGGCGAGCACCTCGGCGGGGTCTACCTCCCAAGTATTAAGAATCTTGCCACGTAACGGCATGATGGCCTGAAATTCACGGTCACGTGCCTGTTTGGCAGAGCCGCCAGCAGAGTCCCCCTCCACCAGAAACAGCTCCCCTTGCAGGGGGTCTGTGGTCGAACAGTCCGCCAGCTTGCCGGGCAGTGCCGGGCCGCTGGTCACCTTCTTCCGAATCACCTTTTTGCGGGAACGCATTCGATTCTGCGCGCTGTTGATCGCCAGCTCCGCAATCTGTTCACCCAGTGCGGGATGCTCATTGAGCCAGAGGCTGAAGGCATCCTTGACCACCCCAGAGACAAAGGCGGCGACCTCACGCGAGGAGAGGCGCTCTTTGGTCTGTCCAGCAAACTGTGGATCCACCATCTTCACCGAAAGAATATAGCTGACCCGCTCCCACACATCTTCCGGAGTCAGCTTGACCCCACGCGGGAGCAGGTTTCTGAATTCACAAAACTCGCGTACCCCCTCCGTCAGGCCAGCACGTAACCCGTTGACATGGGTACCCCCCTGTACCGTGGGCACCAGATTGACATAGGCCTCACTGACCGACTCTCCCCCTTCCGAAAGCCAGACTACTGCCCACTCCACCCCCTCATGCTCACTGTTACCCCGGCCCATGAAGGGCTCCTCCTCCGGCAGTGAGGGAAGATCACCAATCTGCCCCATCAGGTACTGCTTCAGCCCATCCTCGTAGTACCACTCATCGCGCACAGCCGAGGGCTCATCCGTAAGGATGATTTTCACCCCCGGTTGCAGTACCGCTTTGGCACGCATCAGGTGACGCAGTTTAGGCAACGAAATTTTTGCTGAGTCAAAGAAGCTCGCATCGGGCCAGAACCGGATTGTGGTACCGGTATTGCGTTTTCCAACACGACCCATCTCCTCCAGCTCACTGCGCTTATCCCCGTTGGCAAAGCTCATCCTCATCTCTTTACCATCACGGCGCACGCTGACCTCCAACAGGGTCGACAGTGCATTGACCACCGACACCCCCACACCATGCAGTCCACCGGAGAATTGGTAGTTGTCACCAGAGAACTTCCCTCCCGCGTGGAGCCGGGTGAGAATAACCTCAACACCGGGCACCCCCTCTTCGGGGTGGATATCTATCGGCATCCCGCGACCATTATCCTCAACGGTCACTGAGCCATCCTTCTGCAGGGTGACCTGAATGGTGTCGGCATGGCCCGCTATCGCCTCATCGACACTATTGTCGAGCACTTCCTGAATCAGGTGGTTGGGGCGGGTGGTGTCGGTGTACATCCCCGGACGTTTGCGAACCGGGTCCAGACCGGAGAGAACCTCAATCGCTGAGGCATCATAATTAGACATGAACCGTACTTTCCCTATCTTTATGAGTCAGATGCCAAGGGTATGAAAACTATGGCACCCCCCAGTGACCTCTTCCGTGGCGCAATTAACCACCCTATCTTTTGTGTCATGGGAAAAAGGGGATTGTATCAAACTAGAGAATAGAAGCCGTAGCGAAAATCAGAGGCTCTCTAATTGATGCGACAGGGGATACGATATTTTTCTGGCAGACGGCGCTGCCCCGCAGGCAGACCCAGATAAGAAAGTTCACACAGCGCATTACGATAGACACTACGCTTAAAATAGACCACATCCCCGATCGGCGCCCAGTAGTCTACCCAGCACCAGTCATCAAACTCCGGGTGGCTCACACGATCCAGCTTGACCATTCCATCCTCTGTTAGCAGTCGTAACAGAAACCACTTCTGCTTCTGGCCAATACAGAGTGGACGACTCCCCCCCCGGATACACCGTTTTGGTAACCGATATTTAAGCCAACCACGCGTCTGCCCCAGCAGCTCAACATGCTCTGGTTTCAGCCCAATCTCTTCATATAGCTCTCGATAGACAGCCTCCTCAGGTGTCTCATCATCGTCAATACCCCCTTGGGGGAACTGCCATCCATCCTGCCCAATACGTCGGCCCCAAAACAGCTTTCCCTCTTGGCTGATGACGATGATACCTACATTGGGTCGATATCCATTTTCATCAATCACAACCTGTACCACCCATTTATTCTGATTTAGTAACGTCGTTACCTGATTTAATGTAATTGTTTTCAGTCTACCATAGAAGTTCCCTCCCATTGGCATACGGTACAATAGCAAACTCAATATTTTCCAACTGGAGATTCACCAACCATGGCACTGGCCATTTTTGATCTTGACAACACCCTGATAGGGGGGGACAGCGACCACCTCTGGGGGGTGTTTCTGGTACGCCACGGCCATGTCGATGCCGACCTCTACAGCCGGGAGAATAACCGCTTTTATACCGAGTACCAACAAGGGACACTCGATATTAATGAGTGGCTCAGCTTTCAGTTTCAACCCCTGGTCGCGCAGACCACTGAGACACTGAATCAATGGCATCAACAGTTTATGGTAGAGGAGATTGAGCCCATTTTGCTCCCCAAAGCCACTGCACTGATCCAGTCCCACCGGGATCGGGGAGATACTCTGTTGATCATCACCGCCACCAACCGCTTTATTACTGCCCCCATTGCCAGCCTGCTCAACATACCCCACCTGATCGCCACCAATCCGCAAATGGTTGATGGTCAATATAGTGGAAAGGTCGATGGTCTCCCCTCCTATCAAGGCGGCAAGATCACCCGACTGGAGCAGTGGCGTGAACAGAACCCCATTTCCATGAGCGGAAGCTATTTTTACAGTGACTCCCACAATGATCTCCCCCTACTGGAGCATGTCGACCATCCTGTTGCTGTTGACCCGGACGAGCCCCTGAGAGCCACTGCGGCTGAGAGAGGGTGGCCCATTCTCTCGCTACGAAACTGACCCCGGTATGCGAAAACGGATCCGTCACACGCGCATACGCCTCTCCTCCAAACGATTATGGAAACGGCGCCTGGTCTTTTGGAGTGGTGCGTTAGCCGTTGGGGGGGCTGCCGCCCTGTTTGCTATTCTGGCTCAACAGGCGGAGCATCTGTTCCGTGAAATCATAAAATTCTCTCCCTATCTACCGCTGATCCTGACCCCTGCGGCACTGGTTTCCATCTCCCTTGCCACCCGGCGCTACTTCCCCAATGCACAGGGCAGCGGTATCCCCCAGACTGTTGCGGCCATTGAGGTCGCCTCCCATGAGGCACGGAAAAAACTGCTTTCACTACGCATTGCGATAGGTAAAATTCTGATGTCTCTGCTGGGGCTCCTGTTTGGAGCCTCCATCGGGCGAGAGGGGCCTACCGTCCACATTGGTGCCTCCATCCTCTTCACGATGGGGCGGTACGCCCACTTCCCCCGCCATGACCTCGACCGGGGACTCATTCTGGCCGGAGGGGCTGCCGGTATCGCCGCCGCCTTCAATACCCCGCTGGCTGGCATTGTCTTTGCTATCGAGGAGCTGAGCCGCTCTTTTGAGGAGCGCAGCAGCGGCACTATGCTGACCGCCGTATTGATCGCCGGAATCCTCGCCCTCTCCATCCTCGGAGAGTACAGCTACTTTGGTGAGAGCCATGCCACTCTGCCGCTGGATCTAACCGGGGTGGGGGTCATTCTGGTCTGCGGCCTGCTGGGGGGGGCTATGGGCGGGCTGTTTGCCTCTGGGTTGATTCATGGCACCCGCTCTGTTGCGCCCCACATCAACAACCATCCCATCCTGATCCCTGCCCTCTGTGGCCTCGCCCTGGCCCTCATCGGACTGCTCTCCGGCAGTACCACCTACGGCACTGGCTACCAGGAGGCGCAGGCAATCATCAACAATCCGGGGGAGGCCGACCTGCTCTACCCCCTGCTGAAGATGGCCGCCACCTTCTCCTCCTTCCTTAGCGGAATTCCAGGTGGGATCTTTGCCCCCTCACTCGCTGCGGGAGCGGGGATGGGGGCCGGATTTGCGCAGTGGTTTCCTGCTGAACTGCTCTCAGCCGTCATTTTGCTGGGAATGGTGGGCTACTTCTCCGGCGTGGTACAGACCCCCATCACCGCATTTGTGATCGTTATGGAGATGACGGATAACCAGCAGATGCTGTTGCCGCTGATGGCCACCGCCTTTATCGCCTATGGTGCCTCCAAACTTTTCTGCCCCAAACCAATCTACCGAGCATTGGCCGAGGGGTTTATCCACCGGGAAAAATCATGAACCGAACCTTTCTGAAAATCCTTCAACCCCTTGTTCTCCTACTGGTGGTTGGCACCTTCTTCACGATTTATCGCGAGAGCTACGTCAGCGCCAAAGTGATCCATATTCTTGCGTTGATCTCCTGGTTTGCCGGCCTCTTCTACCTGCCTCGACTCTTTGTCTACCATGCAATGAACGAATCTGCAGAGGTGAGTGAGACCCTCAAGGTGATGGAACACAAGCTCTTCCACTACATCATGACCCCGGCAGCGCTGCTTACACTACTCGCAGGGGTCTGGATCATCGATCTCTGGCAATGGACCATCCCCCCCTGGCTGCTGTTGAAAATAGCGCTGGTGCTACTGCTACTGCTCTTCCACTACGCCTGCTGGAAATTCCTCCTCAGCTTCAAGAGAGATAAGAACGAACGCCCCCATACCTTCTACCGTTTTTTTAATGAGATCCCTACTCTGCTGCTCATTGCCATCGTGATTCTGGTGGTCGCAAAGCCCCTCTTTTAGGACACCGCTAAAAATGCCCATCCAATAGAGACAAAAAACCCGGGAATTCCCGGGTTTTTTGTCTCTCGCTATCCATTCAATCGTCTGTTATGAGCAACCACCACCCGCAGAACCACAGGTTCCACAACCGCCACCAGCAGCCTCCTTGGTGTTATTGAATACAAAGCTGGGGCCTTGTGGGCCATTCACATAATCAATCTCCACCCCATCCAGCGTCGCCAGACATTGTGGGTCTACATAGATATTGAGGTCATCCGATGCCAGACACGCATCACTCTCCTCAACCGCATCCGCAAAGGTCATACCCCACTGGATACCACTGCATCCACTCCCTGCAACATAGATACGAACCCCTTTGATCGCCTCACTCTCTTCGGAACTCATCAGGGCAGCCAGCTGCTGCTGTGCATCGCTCGAAATCTTAAACTCATCGGTTACTACTGTTGACATACCATTTAACCTCTTCACTTTCATTAAATTAGTTCTATTGTAACACCCAACAGCCAGCCAAGCACTTCTCCAACTGTTTTAGTTGGTTATACCATACTAAAAAGAGAAGGGCTGGTCAAGATGCTGAAGCAACGATAGAATTTACCCCATGAATAAGAGCAACATTACATTTATTGGTGGCGGCAACATGGCATTCAGTCTAATTGGTGGACTGATTGCCGGAAACTGTCCAGGTTCAAACATCCATGTCTCTGATCCCAACCAAGAGGGGTTGGCATCACTCACCCAACAATTCGGCATTCAACCTTTTCACGCGAACAACAAGGGGGCGATTGAGGGAGCGGATGCCATTGTGCTGGCAGTGAAGCCGCAGATTTTGGCAGAGGTTGCCACCGAAATTGGCCCCATGATTCAGGATCAAACCAATGCTCCACTGGTGATCTCCATTGCAGCCGGGATTCGAGAGGGTGACCTGCAGCGCTGGCTGGGGGGAGAACAGGCCATTGTCCGTACCATGCCCAATACCCCGGCCCTGCTACAGAGTGGAGCCACAGCGCTTTACGCCAACCGCCATGTAAACGAGCCTCAAAAAAATCTGGCAGAATCCATTCTACGCGCCGTTGGCACGACGGTCTGGCTGGATGATGAGGCCCAACTGGATGCGGTCACTGCCCTCTCTGGTAGTGGGCCCGCCTACTTCTTTCTCTTTATGGAGGCGATGGAGGCTGCCGGGCAGTCACTGGGGCTCTCTGCAGAGAATGCCCGCAGACTCACCACACAGACGGCCTTTGGAGCAGCAAAAATGGCCCTGGAGCGCCCCGAAAGTAGCGCGGAGCTGCGCCAAAAGGTCACCTCTCCCGGTGGCACCACGGAAAAGGCGATTGGTATATTTCAGCAGCAGGGGCTGGAGGCTCTGGTAAGTACCGCAATGCAGGCAGCACAGCAACGCTCTATCGAGCTGGCTGATCTACTGGGTCAGGACAACAACCCCCAGGAGTCCTCATGACCCATACCTCCAATGCCGGACTATTTCTGCTGCAGATGCTCTTTAGCATCTTTATTCTGTTTGCACTGCTCCGCTTCCTCTTCCAGTTGATGCGAGTTGACTACTATAATCCCATCTCACAAATGGTCACCCGAATCACGGATCCGGTACTGCGCCCGTTACGCGGCTCTCTCCCCTCGACCCGACAGATCGATAGTGCATCCCTGCTGGCCCTGCTGCTACTCCAGTTTACCCATCTCTACCTGATCGCATCGTTACAGGGGTTGGAGGCGAGCCCGCTGGGGCTGGTGATCCTATCCATTACCGAGATCCTCTCTCTGACCATCAGCCTCCTCTTCTGGTCGATATTGATTCAGGCAATACTGAGCTGGTTCCAGCCACAAACAGACCACCCTGGAATCTCCCTGCTGCAACAGTTGACAGCCCCCCTGATGCGCCCGATTCAACGCTGGCTACCCGCTGCTGGGGGGGTCGATTTTTCCCCCATCATGGCCCTGCTTGCACTCAAAATGTTTGAGTTTATTCTGGTCGCCCCACTACAGGATATGGCAGCGCTGCTGCTGCGTGGATGAGTGGCTCTCTCTCAATTAAACCACCATAATGGCTGAGCAAATCCCTACAGACTCGGTGGGTCTGATTACCCCCCAGACCCTCCACTTTGACCAACCTCTGGAGCTGGAGTGTGGCGTGGTACTGCCCACTTATGATCTGGTCTATGAGAGCTACGGCAAACTGAACCGGGAGGCCGATAATGCCATTCTGATCTGCCATGCCCTCTCAGGGAACCACCACGCGGCCGGTTACCACAGTATGGAGGATCGTAAACCCGGCTGGTGGGATGTCGCCATCGGCCCGGGAAAACCGATTGATACCAACCGTTTCTTTGTGGTCTGCCTCAACAACCTGGGGGGCTGTGACGGCTCTACCGGCCCCACCAGCCCCAACCCGGAAAATGGAAAGCCCTATGGCCCCGACTTCCCCTTCGTCACCGTCAGTGACTGGGTCAACAGTCAGGCCCGACTGGCCGACCGGCTTATGATCCATCAATGGGCTGCCGTGGTGGGTGCCAGTCTCGGAGGAATGCAGACCCTGCAGTGGAGCATCTCTTTTCCGGATCGTATTCGCCATGCCATAGTGATTGCAGCCGCATCAAAACTGACCGCACAGAATATCGCCTTTAATGAGGTGGCCCGTCAGGCAATTCGTACCGACCCCGACTTTCATCAGGGACGCTATCTGGAACATCACGTACTTCCCGAACGGGGGCTGCGACTAGCGCGGATGCTGGGCCATATCACCTACCTCTCCGATGAGTCGATGGGGGCGAAATTTGGTCGTGAGCTGCGCGAAGGTGAGATCCACTATGACTATGGAGTGGAGTTTCAGGTAGAGAGCTATCTACGCTATCAGGCCGATGCCTTTGTCGGTAAGTTTGATGCCAATACCTATTTATTGATGACCAAAGCACTGGACTACTTTGATCCTGCCGCTGCCCATGACAACGATCTGACTGCAGCACTACAGCAGGTCACCGCCCAATTTTGTGTACTCTCCTTCACCAGTGACTGGCGCTTCTCCCCAAAGCGCTCCAAGGAGCTGGTACGCGGCCTGCTCAATAACAACATCCGGGTCAGCTATGCTGAAATCGAGGCACATCAGGGACATGATGCCTTCCTGATGAAAATCCCCCACTACCTCAACATCTTCAGCGGCTACATGGGGCGTATCCAAACCAGTGGGGAGAACCGGTAATGTTACGTCCCGATCAGGAGATCATCGGTCAGTGGATCCAACCGGGGAGCCGTATTCTCGACCTCGGCTGCGGGGATGGCGCCCTGCTAAGACATCTGATGGAGACCCTCAATGTCGAGGGCTATGGGCTGGAGCTGGATGACAAAAAGGTGTTGAGCAGCATTGAGAATGGCATTCACGTCATCCAGTCCGATCTCGACAAGGGGCTCTCCGACTACTTTGATGACAACGCCTTTGATTACGTCATCATGAGCCTTACCCTACAGGCGATCAACTACCCCGATCAGTTACTGGATGAGATGTTGCGGGTCGGCAGACAGGGGATCATCACCTTTCCCAACTTTGGTCACTGGCGCACCCGTATCCAGCTACTGTTCCAGGGGCGAATGCCCGTCACCAAAACCCTGCCCAACAGCTGGTACAATACGCCCAACATCCATCTCTGCACCGTGGCCGACTTTGAGGCGCTGTGCAGACAGAAAGGAATTCGGATTCTGGAGCGAACCGTGATCGACCACCAGCACCGTGAACCCGCACTACTGAAAATCTCCCCCAACTTATTGGGTGAGACGGCGATATACCGCTTTGAACGCCTTCCTTACCACCAATAACCGGTAGCAACTCACTCTCAATAGGGTCAACCCATGCATAGAACCCGGACACTCCTCACCCTGCTCTCTACCCTGTTCACCACACTACTACTGCCGATGGAGGCCGTTGCAGAGCGTTCCACCACTTTTGACAACTATATCGTCCACTACAACGCCTTTCGTTCGGATATGATCCCCGCTGAGGTTGCCCAGCGCCATAACATCATCCGCAGTAACCACCGGGCAATCGTCAATATCACCGTTCTGAGAAGATCTAAAGATGGCTCAACGCAACCGATTCCCGCCCGCGTCACCGGTACCGCCACGAACCTCAGCAGCCAACTCTCCACCCTTCACTTTTTCCAGGTACGAGAGCAAGAGGCAATCTACTACCTGGACCAATTTCGCATTGGTGACAACGAGACGCTGAGATTCCAGATTCAGGTTGAGCCGGAGCAACCCTACGCCGAACCATCAACGGTTGGAAATATCCATTTTACCCAGCGTTTTTACACCACAGAATAGTAATTTTTTTCTCCAGAATGTTTTTCTCTAAATATTCCCTTATATAACATAGCATTATATTATTTCTCCATTGATTTTACAGAAACTGGGAGTACACTATATCTGTCTACCTCTCCCAGGGTACCTCTAAAATTAGAGTACGGAGCTGACGCAGCAACCACTGAAAAAGTCCATTTATAGAGGTGCCCCCTATAAACTCACCACAATGGCAACAGAAAACAGAGCATTTATTAATAGCCACCACCATGGGATCGACCCCGATACCCAGGCTTCCGCTGTTGAGCTCAGTTACACCATTCTCTCTGCGGAGCTCCTGCTTCAGGGGGATTACTACCGCAATGGCGATGACCTGATCATTCGGGGGAATACGGGTGAAGAGATCACCATTGAGGGCTATTTTTCTGCAGACCCCTCTCCCCAACTCCAGACCCCCGCCGGGGCTGCCCTCCTTCCAGAGACCGTACACCAACTCCTGATTAATACAGATTCGATAGAGGTTGCCGGCCCTGCGGGTTCACTCGCCATTCCGGGCGTACTGGGTGACCCCATTGGGGTGGTCGATGAGATTGGGGCAGCCGCTAATGTCACAGCTAAAGGGAGTGATGGCAGAATTCGTACTCTGAAAGAGGGTGACCCCATCTATCAGGACGATGTCGTTGAGACCATTGGGCGCTCCTTTGCCGGACTACGAATGGTGGATGACACCAGCTTTCAGCTTGGTAAAGAGACCCGGGCAATCATTGAAAATTATGAATTTAACGCAAACAGTGAACAGGGAAAATTTGAGGCCACGGTAACCAATGGGTTCTTCCGTTATGCCAGCGGAAAATTGGGGGGAGAGGGCAAGTGTTACGTT
>Ga0233428_1002354_pt1 | contig 18101 bp, 14 predicted proteins | sample SI_118_April2016_4_FD_179890 | JGI IMG/M metagenome (GOLD analysis project Ga0233428, IMG submission 179890) | Seawater microbial communities from Saanich Inlet, British Columbia, Canada - SI_118_April2016_120_MG | ecosystem: Environmental > Aquatic > Marine > Inlet | place: Canada: British... | reverse complement strand
ATGAGTGATGATTTTATTTATAATTTTAATGTACCTAAATCTAAAATAAAAATACTCCCTAATCCCATAAACGAAAAGGAAATTAGATCCAAGTCTATACCGGTGATACGCAGAGATGGTAATGCAGTTCACTTTGTCGCGGCAGGTCGATTAACTTATCAAAAAGGATTTGATAGACTACTGGAGTGGTTTGCGACTTTAGATAGCGAAAAGTATACATTGACAATTCTAGGAGCTGGCCCTCTAATGAAAAGCTTAAATAAATCTATTAAACATCTTGATATTGAAAAACAAGTTGTATTAGCAGGTTTTAATAATAATCCTTGGCAATGGTATGCAGGGGCGGATGCATTCTTGCTTTCTTCTAGGTGGGAAGGGATGCCTAATGCAGTATTAGAGTCATTGGCTTGTGGAACACCTGTTATTGCAACTTTTGAATCTGGAGGTGTAGATGAGGTAGCAAGATGTACTTTAAATAGCGCTGTGACAGTAGTCAATAATAGTGGTCAGTTCATTCAGGCAATGAAGCGGGTAGTGCAGAGCGAAAATTATTCGATAAAACTATCACTTTTGCCGAGAAAATATGAAATTTTATCAGTGGTTTCGGTACTCGAGAATATGCTAAAAGATGTTAGTGAATAAGATTTTTTTTAAACAAACGTTCTATATGGGTTTTTAGGAGAATTTATGTGTGGTTTTGCTGCTTTTTTTTCAGAGGGTCGTGATTTTAGAAATGATTTTTTGGATCATGTCGAGCGTGATTTGTTTCATAGAGGGCCAGACTCTGGTGGGCGTTATGTTGAAAAAGGCATAGCACTTGTTTTTAGGCGATTATCTATTCATGATTTAAGTGACAAAGCTAGTCAGCCTATGACTGATAAGAATCATAGAGCTACAATCGTATTTAATGGAGAAATATATAATTTTTTAGATTTAAGAAAAAAATTACAAAGCAAAGGCGTAACTTTCATCACAAATGGTGATACTGAAGTTTTGCTTCAGGGTTATTTACTTTGGGGGGAAAAAGTACTGGATCAAATTGAGGGAATGTTTACATTTGTCATAGTTGATCATGAAAGAAAAGAGGTATTGGTTGCCAGAGATCCATTTGGGATTAAACCCTTATATATGACATGTTTAAATGGCGTTATTGCATTTTCTAGTGAAATGAAGTCGCTTAGAAGAGTTGTAGGTACGAGTGTTAATCATGCTTCATTGTCAGAATTATTGACGTTTGGATGGGCCTCTGGAAGGCTGAGTAATCTAGACAACATTGAAAAAGTTTTAGGTGGTGAATTAATTAAATTTTCTTTAATTGATCAAATAATTAAACGCCGTATGTATTGTGACACTCTAGACACGTTAAAACCAGATTATTCTATAAATGAAAAGAATGTCATTGATATAGTTGGAGATGCACTTCATCGTTCTATCAAACAACATACCACTTCGGATGTTGGGTATACAATGCAATTATCTGGGGGTGTGGACTCAAGTCTAATTGCTGCCATTTTATCAAAGGGAGTGACTGGTAATCATATCCATGCATATGGAGCAAGAATTAAAGACTATGTAGGTGATGAAAAAGTCTATAGAGATATGGTTTGTAATCGCTATAACATTAATCAACATGAAGTTAATTTATCAAATGCAGACTTTGCTGATAATTTTGAGAAAGCAGTGAGCCATATGGAAGGACCAGTGCCACATTTAGGCTGTGTTTTTTTAATGCTTACCTCTTTTCAGGCGAAAAAATCTTCAAAGGTTATGTTGACCGGGGAGGGTGCAGATGAAATGTTTGGAGGGTATCAAAGATATCAATTGTGGAAAAAAATATTCATGCAAGAAAAACTCTCTAAATTAATCCCTTTAGGTTTGTTGCCAAGTACCCAGCCTTTTTTGGGAATCAAAAAACTGAAGAATAAAGACGCTGTTGTTTATAGTTCGGTATATAAAAACTTGGAAAATGATTATAAGTATTTTCCTGACTTAATACCTAGATCAGGTTATCGAAATGATATAAGTAGTAAGTATGATGATTTTCGTAGCAGGTTGTTGGCTGTTGATCAAAAAACATATATGGAATCTTTATTAATGCGTCAAGATAAAATGTCTATGGCGGCATCTGTGGAGTCTAGAACTCCATTTGTTCATTACCCCCTTGCGAAAATTATAAACACCATTCCCAATCATGTCAGAATTCCCGGAAAGGTGACTAAACCTATACTTAAGAAGTTTTCAGAGAAATACTTGCCACATGATTTAATTTATAGAAGAAAGAATGGGCTATTGTTACCTTATAATGATTGGCTAAAAGATGAAACAGGATTGGGTAGATTTCTTGATCTAATTGCAAGTAATGACTGCCGTCTTGCAGATTATGCAGCTGATAAAAATGTTTTACCAGCTGTTGTTAGAGAATTTAAAAATAATAACATTGGTATAATTCCGAGTATGGTGCATTTGGTCAATATAGAGTTATGGTTGAGAAGTTTAAATGACGGCATTCGAGAGGGGGATATATTTGTTAATTAGTACATCTAATATGCCCATAATATTATGAATTTTGCACACAAAAATCATATATTAATTATTGTTAAATTTATTGTAACAATGGCACTATTGTTATTAATTGCACAAAATGTTGAGTTGCAAAGAATATTCACAATTCTTGATGACTTTGATACTGTTTTTTTTTTATTAGCAGTGGTAATATTATTATTACAAACAATGATTGCTACCATTCGATGGCGCATTGTTCTAAGTGAAATAAAAGTTGAATTCTCTTTTACTAGGGTGCTTAGTTTTTTATGGATCGGTCTTTTTTTTAACCAAGCATTACCATCTAGTGTGGGTGGCGATGCTTTCAGAGGCTATTGTGTTTATAAAAATGGATATAGCATAGGTAAATCTTCTCTTGGTGTTTTACTTGATAGAATGTTTGGCATGGTGGGTTTGGTAGTTCTAATTGTTGTTTCCCTTCCTTTAATGTTTGATTTAATTAATGATAAGGATGTCCAATGGGGGGTATTTTTTGTGATTATGTCGGTATTTGCTGCAATAAGTTCGTCATTAATGCTGGATTTACTGCCAAAAAAAATGGCCCATTCTAGAATTATTCAAGGTCTTTTTGCTTTTTCTAAAGAGGGGAGGAGACAAATATTAACTATTTATCCTGGAGTTATGTTGCTGGTGGTGTCAATAGTTATCCATTCTATATCTATTATTGCTGTTGTCGTTCTGAGTATAGGAATGTCTCTTGATTTGGAATGGCATAGCATGCTATTTATTGTGCCATTTGTAACCCTTGCCTCAGCTATACCAATATCTATTGCTGGTTGGGGAGTTCGTGAAGGTATTATGGTTGTTAGTCTTGGGTATTTAGGCGTTGCTCCAGAACAAGCGTTGGTCCTATCAATTCTTTATGGTGTATTAATGTTAGTATCTTCAATTCCAGGTTTAATAATTTGGCTTAAAGGTGATTATTCTTCTAGTAATAAATAATTCAAGACGGAAAAATATATGAAACTAACTACAAGAAAAAGTGCAATTCAAAAACATGTCGATAAATATGCTGCAGATCGAGAATCATGGATCCATAAGAATTCTTATTTTTACAAGGATGACTATAGCTACATGAACTTTCTTGTGAATGATGGACTGCGTATATTGGATTTAGGTTGTGGTAATGGTCAATTATTAAACTCCTTGAATCCTAATTATGGGCTCGGTGTTGATCTTAGTGGGCAGTCTGTAAAGCTAGCACAGGAAAATTATCCACATCTAGATTTTTTACAAGGAGATTTGGAAGATGTTGATTTTATTAAAAGTATTAACGGCCCATTTGATGTAATTATTCTTTCAGATACTATTGGGTATCTAGATGACTGTGAAGAGACTTTTGTTAATCTTCATTTATTGTGCAATCAGGATACTCGTATAATTATTTCATATCATTCCTGGAGATGGGAGCCTATCTTAAAATTAGGAGAAAAGTTAGGACTTAGAATGCCATCAGTTGAAATGAATTGGCTTTCTACAGATGATACGATTGGATTTCTTCATTTGGCAGATTTTGAACTAGTTAAGCGTGAATGGCGACAATTAATTCCATATAGTCTATTTGGTATAGGTTCGTTTATTAATCGTTTTATAGGTAGCATGCCTTTAGTGCGTCGAATGTCACTAAGGAACTATGTTGTGGCTCGTCCAATGCGCAAGACTGGAATGAATAATCCTTCAACAACTGTATTAATCCCCTGTCGTAATGAAAAAGGAAATATTGAAAATGCGATAAAGAGGATGCCTGATTTTTGTAGAGAATTGGAAATTATCTATGTTGAAGGTGGTAGTAGTGATGGTACTCCTGAAGAAATTACTCGTGTAATTGCTAGTTACCCTGAGAAAGATATTAAGCTATTAACTCAAGATGGTGTCGGTAAGGGAGATGCAGTGCGTAAAGGATTTGAGCATGCCCAAGGGGAGATATTAATGATTCTTGATGCTGATTTAACAGTGCCACCAGAGGATCTGACTAAATTTTATAGGGCTATTTCTAGCGGTAAAGGTGAATTTATTAATGGCACTCGGTTGGTTTACCCCATGAATAATCAAGCGATGAGATTTTTGAATTTTTGGGCAAATAGAACATTCTCAGTACTTTTTACTTGGTTGTTAAATCAACGACTTACAGACACACTTTGTGGAACAAAAGTCATCAGTAAAGATAATTATAATAAGCTCATGAATAATCGATCGTATTTTGGAAATTTTGACCCATTCGGAGACTTTGATCTTATTTTTGGTGCAACTAAATTAAATTTAAAAATAGTAGAAGTGCCAATTAGGTACGCTGCCAGAGAGTACGGAGAGACTCAAATATCAAGGTTTAAGCATGGCTGGTTGTTGCTAAAGATGGTATTATTTGCCCACCGTAAATTAAAATCATTTAAATGAATTCTCTTATAAAGAAAGATTTTCTCTCGATTCTAATCTTTCTATTATTCTTTTTACTGTATGCAATTAATGCTGATTATGGGCATCGTGTAGATAATTTTCCATATTTTGATAATGTTGAAGTAGATATTGATAATGTTGGTACTGCATTAGAAAGAAACTCTATCAATGGAACTGAGGCTATCCAGCTTGAAAATCCTAATAAATGGCTAATGCGTTTTCGTCTTTATAGTATTGATGCAGATGAAATGAACAATATTATGGCATTAGCAAGAATAAAACCAAAAGAATTGAAATTTGATCCACATCATTATTCTTATGGTGGTGGGTATATATATCCTCTCGGGGCATGGTTTTTAATCCTTAAACAAACTGGTTTCATTCAAACAGGAAGTTTAGAATGGATGATTAATAATCCGCAGGAGATGGATAGAATTTATCATGCTGGTAGAATTTTTACGTTGGTTACCTTTTTTATTTCAGTGTTATTTTTATATTATTCATTGAAAATTATACGTAATCAAAAATTTGCATTTATAGGTAGTTTAATTTATTTATCTGCACCATCACTTTTTATGTTTGCAATGGTTATGAAGCCGCATGTCTATGCACTGTTATGGACAAATATTTCAATATTAATATTAACAAAATCATATTTTTCAGACAAATTTACCTTTAAGAATGTGGCCGCTCTTGGTATTACTTTAGGGATAGTTGTTGGCTCTGTTTTAACTTACGCGTTATTTGCAATTATGGTTTGGATTGGGCTATTTTACTTTGCTAATAAAGGAAAATTAAAGTACGTTAATCTTGTGATCATTCCAATTATAGCAATAGTTGTTTATTTTTTGGTAAATCCATATGTCATATTAAATTATGATGCATTTGTTTTAGAAACTACAGCTCAACAATCCTGGTTCTTTATTGGTAGTGATTTGAAGTATTTGTGGTTGTTTTTGGTTAATTCACTGCTACCTGGATTTGGGATTGGTATTGTGATGTTATTGCTATACATTGTTGTATTTTTTATTTTTAATCCACCAGTAATAGGTGCTAGATTAATCGCTTCAAGTTTATTGTTGGTTGTTCTATTTATTTCATCTATTTCTGCTTCTGTAAGTGATTGGCATATTAATTCTAGATATGTTTTTTATCTAGTCCCAATTATTTTAGTTTTGTATGCTATATATCAAGAATCTAGTATTAAAATCCTAAGCACAATTTTATTCTTCACACTCCTTCAGATGTTTCCTTTATTATTAGCTCATTATGATGAGGATAGTTCAAAGTACTCAACTCGTTTGCAAGCTGCAGAATGGATAAACAATAATATACCAAACGATAAATCGGTTTGTACAAGTGGCCGTTCTATTGCGCCTTATGATTCCCCTCCATTCAATTTTATGCGTATAAATGTTGATTATGAAAAGTGTGATTTTTTCATATCAATCGATAGGCAATCTGATCACGTTGTTGATGATCCGAATGAGGAACTAATGATTCGGTTTGAGCCCCGTTTTAATATTAAAAATATTCCATTAGTTTATAGTCACATCAATCCTCAGATATCTATTTATAAAAAATAAATATATTATATTTTTCTAACATTTAAGTTTTTATTATGAAGCAAGCTTTTTCATACACAGGTAGAGATAATTTAGATGCTATGTCGTATGCGCTAAATTACAATAATTATATTTACTCTTGGCTTTCAAAAAACCTCAAAAGAGACGACTCTGTTTTAGATTTTGGGTCTGGGCATGGTGAATTTTTCAATCGTTTTCAAGATGACAATTTTAGCGCAGTGGCTATAGAGCCAGATTTATCAATGCATCAGTTTTATAAAAATAAAACTATTTATCAATCTATTGATAAAGTAGAGAGGCGTTTTGATTTAATTTATTCAGTTAATGTTCTTGAACATGTACAAGATGATGAAGCTATTGTCAAAATCTTCAAAGATTATCTTGTAGACCAAGAATCAGTTGTTAAGATTTTTGTGCCGGCAAGACAGGAATTATTTAGTGCAATGGATAGAAAGGTAGGTCATTATAGGCGTTATTCAAAAAGTCAGTTAGAAAAGCTATTTATTGACAATGGGTATAAGGTTAAAACATGCCGTTATTTTGACTCTTTGGGTTATTTTGCTGCGTTTATTTATAAGTTTGTAAATAAAAGTGGGGATATTAATAAACACGGAGTTAAGATTTTTGATAAGTATATATTCCCAATGAATTTTATTTCTGACAAAATATTTTGTCGTTTTTTTGGTAAGAATATTATGTTAGAAGCTTCTAGAAAGTAGAGGAAATGACTACAAATATATTAAGACTGTCATGGTTGTTATGGATTACGACCATTTTATTCGCATGGTGGTTTATTCCGCCAAGAATAGACGATGGTATATATTTGTTTCCAGCAATCAGTGTATTTAACAACCTACCTCCTGCTGGAATTATTAATAATTCAATTCAACCTGTTTTTTATATATTTCCTACACAGCCTTTTTTGCATGGAATTTTTCTGAAATTCTTAAGCCTTTTCTCTATTGATGTTGGGATAAATACATATAGAGTTTTTAATTATTTTGCAGTTATTTTACTTTTTTATTTAGTACGCAAGCTTTTTATAACTATTTTTAACATCTCTAAAAAGAGTGATTATGCAACAAGTGTAACCCTTATCCTTCTTGGTCTTAGTCAGTTTTCAGTTCAATTTTTTGTTAATAGACCAGAAGTGCTGGCTCTTGTATTTTTTATAGCAGGACTTATAGGTGCTATTAAGTTTATAACTAAGCTCAGGAAAAATTCTTATTACATAGTGATAGCATTTGTTTCATTTGGCATAGCTATTACATTACATGCAAATTTTATTATTCCCTCTGGATTTATGGTGCTTTATTTGCTATGGTTAATAGTAGTAAGTTATAAACTAAGATATTTAAAATTTTTAGTCGCTTTTTTTATACCATTATTGTTATTTTTAGCTTGGTTCTTATTTAATCTTGAAGTTGCATATGATCAACTATTTAGTAGGATCAATCATGCTACACAAGACGGTCTACTTGAATTCAAAAGTGCAACCGAAATGCTTTCAATTATTATGGGAGATAGTGATAAAAGTTTGACACATAAGATGTATCTAGGTCTGCATATGTTAACTCTTCTAATAGAGTTGCTACTTTTATCCTTCTTGTTCTTTATTAAAAGTAAATCATACTGTATAGATGGTAAAGTAATTAATCTATTTAAGGTTTTGACTTTTGCAATTATAGTTTTGTTTTCTTTAATGGAGCCATGGCCGGCTAATTATTTATTAGTTTCTTTTTTAGCTATTATCTCTATTGTTTTTTTTGTATTCAGTTTTTCATTTGGTAAGAATACATTAATAAGCAGGATATATATATTAAGGGCAAGTCGAAGCTTTAGGCTTTTTATTTATTCCAGTGCAACTTTTTTTATTCTGTCGCTACCTTTTTTTCATTCATTAAAAGTTTATGCTTCAAATGGCTATTATTTTAATCATCATAAGACAATAGAAAGCTTGAGCGGTAAGTTACTTAATAATGGACATATGTTTATTAATTCTCCCCAGTTACTACCATTGTATGCTGACGTAATTAATAAAAATTATCTCAATAAATCAGATAAAAAAAAGATAAAAATCCATTGGTATTTTCCTGTATCTGATTCTCCAAGTATGAAATCTCAAGAGTTAATGCTTCAAAGTATTTTTAATGATGTTACGTTCATGCAGGGAGCTCTTTGGGGTACATTGAAAGAGTATTTTTCCCTTAAGAGCGGCTCTGCTTGTTTAACATTAGCTGCAAAAAAACACTATCTGAAAATTGACGGAGTTAAAGTACTCTACGAAGACAGAGATAATATATTTTTTATATCTGATAACGTAAAATTATCAACAAAGGCGGCTTGTTATGAATAATGTTCTGAGTGAGGATTTTCTTAAGTTAAGGGAAATCTCATGTGAAATTGGTAACAATATTGATTTAATTCAAGGTGCCGGTGGCAATTCATCTTTAAAAGAAAATGGTATTTTATGGGTTAAAGCTTCAGGATGCTGGCTGTCTGATGCTATTGACAATGATATTTTTGTACCTATTGACAATAAAAAGACAGTTAAATCAATTGAGAGTGGCGATATTTCCGACATTAATGTTAAAGGGGGGTATTCTCTAAATAAATCATCCCTGCACCCATCTATTGAAACAGCGCTTCATGCACTAATGCCACATAAATTTGTATTACATGTTCATGCTGTCAATACCCTTTCTATCTCAGTGTTGCACAATGGACAGGAGTACGTCAGCAAGCTATTACAAGATATTAATTGGGCTTGGGTTCCTTATGTTATGCCTGGTATTAAATTAGCCAGAGCAGTACAGTCTGTAATAAAAAAAAAGCCAGATGTTCTTATACTGGCTAACCATGGTTTAGTTATTGGCGGTGAAACCTCACAACAGGTATTAGAATTGTTAATGCTTGTTGAGGAAAGAATGAATAGAGTTATGCGTAAAACTATAGAGATTGATAATAGTAGATTATTATCAATCATTAGTAAATCAAAATATCGGCTGCCCAAATATAAAATATCAAATGCAATTGCAATTGATGATTTAGCATTAAAAGTGGTTGAAATCGGCACTCTATATCCTGATCATGTAGTATTTCTGGGAGCTGGACCAATGAATATTTTGTCAATTGACGAACTTGAAGGCGTTATAAACCAACCTTATTATATTGAAAATAACCCTGTAATAATTGTGCGAGATTTTGGGGTGGTAGTTTGCCGTGATTTTGGTGAAAATTCTGAGTCTATGTTGTATTGTCTTGCTAGTGTATTGCTTAGAATACAGCCTGATGAAAAATTATGCTATTTAACACAAGAAGATGAAATGGATTTAATGGGATGGGATGCTGAGAAGTATCGACAATCAATTCAGAGATAATATTATGCAAATTGTTATTCCAATGTCAGGCTTTGGAGAGCGTTTTCGTGCTGCTGGGTATGCCGTACCAAAGCCATTAATTGTAGTTGAAAATAAACCCATTATTCAACATGTGGTTGAAATGTTTTCAAGTGAAGATAATTTTATTTTTATATGTAATGAAGAACACTTGAATGAGCCTACATATGCAATGAGGGAAACGTTAAGATCAATTTGCCCTAATGGAGTAATTGTTGCAATACCACCCCATAAATTAGGTCCTGTATATGCTGTTATGCAGTCAATTAGTTTGATCGATCAAAGTCAAGAAACCATTGTTAATTATTGCGATTTTACATGTTATTGGGATTATTCTCATTTTAAGGATTTTGTAAATGATGCAGATGCAGATGGGGTAATCCCGAGCTATCGAGGTTTTCACCCGCACACTTTATGGAGTAATTATTATGCCTATGTTAAGGAAGAGGCGGGTCTTGTAAGCGACATACAGGAAAAACAACCATTTACTAAAACACCTAGACAAGAGTTTGCATCTTCTGGTACTTATTATTTTAAGACTGGATCTCTAATGCAAAAATACTTTGAACGTTGTATAGATGAAAAGCTAATGGTTAGTAATGAATATTACGTTAGTATGACATACAAGCCAATGATGCAAGATAATCTCAGTGTTTATGTTTACGAATTACAACATTTTATGCAATGGGGGACACCTGCTGACTTGCATGAGTATCAATATTGGTCTAATATTTTTAGAGGGCTGATTAATGAGCAAGACCCACCTTATCATAATGGATCGCTCTTATTGCCTATGGCTGGTTTAGGGAGTCGTTTTCAAAAAGAAGGCTATTCTATTCAAAAACCACTTATCCCAATCTCTGGTTTGCCTATGGCTGTACAGGCTGTGAATGATCTACCTAGTACAGATATACAAAAATTCGTACTCCGAAGGGGAATGGATAGTCTAGAACAATTAATGAGAATGTTAAGTGATATATCTAGCAACCCTTCATTTGAAATTATAGATGCCATTACTGATGGTCAAGCCACAACCTGTGTTCTTGGATTGAAAGGATTAGATCTTAATCAACCGGTAACTATTGCAGCATGCGACAATGGAATGATCTATGATTCAGAAAAATTTAATAACTTAATGCTGGATGATGGGATTGATGTGATTGTATGGGGTGCTAGAAGTTATCCTGGCGCTATTCGATCGCCAGAAATGTATGGCTGGATTGATACGGATAAAAATTCAGATAAAATTAATCATATTTCAGTAAAGAAGCCATTAAGTAACCTGGATAATGATCCGATTGTAGTAGGGGCTTTTACATTTAAAAAACTAAGTTATTTTATTGACGCAGTAAAAAGAATGAAATCTAGAAAGGCTAAGATTAATGGAGAATACTATGTAGATATGGCAATTAATGATGTGATAGCTATGGGTAAGAATAGCACCATGTTCGAAATTGATTATTATATTTGTTGGGGCACTCCAAACGACCTTAAAACATTTGAATACTGGCAATCATGTTTTCATAAATGGTATTCGCATCCGTATAGATTAAATCTGGATCATAATATTTCTAAAAAATCTGCCTTAAAGCTTGAAAAGAAATATACAGAATTTATTTATGATTAATATAAGAATATTGAAAAGCGAAGCTGGACGTTTTTTATTGGTTGGAAGTACAGCAGTGCTTATAGACTTTATTACTTACTTACTTTTATTATTTGTCGTGGGGTTAGAAACAAAAATATCTAAAGGAATAGGGTTTTCTAGTGGAGCTTTGTTTGCTTATTTTGCAAACAGGAAATTTACTTTCAATAGTTCTACAAAAGGCATCTTTGTATTTTCATTATTTTGGGTTTTGTATATCTCAACATTAGTTGTTAACGTTAGCCTAAATGAATTGAGCCTATCAGTTTTTAAGAAGGGTGACATTGGAATTGGAGTATCATTTTTAATTGCAACAGGATTTTCAGCATTATTAAATTATGTTGGGATGAAGTACGTTATTTTTAGGAATTAGTATATAAAATGAAAACATCATTGATTATTCCTTGTTTTAATGAAAGTAAAAGCATTCCTGCGCTATTAGATTGCTGTCAAGAATTTATCGGTGATAGAGATATAGAGATTGTTATAGTGGATAATGGTTCAAATGACAATACACAAGAAGTTCTAGAGCCATTATTATTGAAATATACTTTTGTGACATTAATCAATGTAAATATTAATAAAGGCTATGGCCACGGTATTCTTGAAGGCCTTAGAGGGGCTTCAGGTGTAATTTTAGGATGGACTCATGCTGATTTACAAACAGATCCAGCAGACGCTATCAAAGCTTTAGAATTTTTCGAAAGAGTAAATAACCCACAACAACTATTTGTAAAAGGTAGGCGCTATGGCAGACCGATAATAGACGTTATTTTTACAATTGGCATGTCAATTTTTGAAACATTGTTAATGAGAACCAAAATGTGGGACATTAATGCACAACCCACTTTATTTCACAGATCTTTTTATGAATCATGGGAGGATCCGCCTAAAGATTTTTCATTAGACTTATTTGCTTATTTTATGGCAAAGAAAAAAAATCTTTTTATTGAAAGATTCCCAGTGTTATTTGGAGAGAGGGTGCACGGTATGTCACATTGGAATGTAAGTATATCCTCTAAGTTTCGCTTTATAAAAAGGACACTACACTATAGTTTTCTTTTGAATAAAAAGGTTAAAGATAATGCATAGAATATTGCACAGAATAAACACCAAAGAGGCTTTACTAAAAGTACCAGTAGAGTTTGGGGTAGAGGTGGATATTCGTACTAGGGGTAGTCAGTTAATTATGCATCATGATCCCTTTGAAAAAGGTGAGGGTTTTGAAGATTGGCTACAAGTATATAAGCATGGAACATTGATTCTTAATGTTAAAGAAGAAGGTTTAGAGAATTGTCTTATTGATCTAATGGTCAAATATAATATAGATAATTATTTTTTTCTAGACCAGTCCTTCCCTTTTTTGATTAAAACAGCAAAAAGCAATGAAAGACGTTGCGCTGTCCGAGTATCCGAATTTGAGCATATTAAAACAGCAATGACACTTTCTGGAAAAATCGATTGGGTTTGGATTGATTGTTTTACGCACTTTCCACTAACAAATGAAGATGCAAGGCGTCTGCAGGTTGATGGTGGTTTTAAGCTTTGTTTTGTTTCTCCAGAATTACAAGGAAGAACAAGTTTAAATGGTATAAAAAAATATATAGAGGTAATAAAATCTCTCGGAATTAAAGGAGACGCCGTATGTACCAAGCATCCAGATCTTTGGGCGTAATATGGTCTGATCTTTTTAGGGACAAGGTTTTCCTTTTTGGACTAATTTTTAAAATAGTCTTTATTATTCTATTTATTCCCGAAATTCAAACAGAGTGGTTTTTACCTTTTATTGTTGAGGCAATTGAATCCCCAAGTGTGAGTCCATGGTCTGCGTTTGTAAACTCTGGAGGGGATACTCTTGCATTTCCATATGGTCCAATTATGTTTTTGGTACATCTACCGTTAACATTTTTAGGCTGGGTAGTTGATGTTTTTACGGGCTTGAGTTATTTCTCAGGATTGGGTTTTAGAGTTAGCTTACTGGGAGCAGATTTACTTCTATTATCTTTGTTATTACAACAATTTGAAAAACATTGGCGTGGCCTGTTACTTCATTACTGGCTTTCTCCAATTGTAATATTTATTACTTATTGGCATGGACAAATGGATTTAGTGCCCATAGTAATTTTTATTTTTTCAATTTCTATGTTGCGCAAAAGTAAACTGATATCTAGTAGTCTAATTTTGGCAGCGTCGGTAGCAGCAAAGCATAGTATGGTAATTATTCTACCTTTTATTATTATCTACTTGTGGTTTAAACGTAGTGCTATTGCAGATGTATATAAATTTATTATTTATTTTCTATTGACACTGATATTGATTGAAGGGTTATTTTTATTTGATGCTGGCTTCCAGCATATGGTATTAGAGAATAGAGAAATAAATAAAATTTTTTGGCTCTCTGTATCTATGGGAGAAGGACTGCAGATTTACATATTGCCTTTAGTTTATTTGCTTTTAGTTTATTTTACATGGCGTTTGCGAAGAATGAATTATGACCTTCTATTGGCTACTTTAGGTGTTGCATTTGGAATTGTAATTTTACTCACTCCTGCCCCTACTGGTTGGTTTTTATGGCTCTCTCCAATGTTAGCTCTACACTACAGCCGGGGGAATGGGGGTTCAGTAATACTTGGTGTATTATTTAGCTTTGTTTTTGTTATCTATCACTTTATATATAGTTCTGGGTCTCAGATGATCTTTTTAGAAGATACTGTTGTATTGATTAATATACTTCAGTTTTTTGAAAACCTACAAATTAGATCACTACTTAATACAATACTCGTAGGCATTGTTTCTGTTATTGTATTGCAGATTTTCCGTGATGGTATAAGAGGGAGTGATTATTATCATTTAGGTAAAAAACCAATGGTGATTGGAGTATCGGGTGGTATAGGCTCAGGAAAATCAATTTTTGTAGATATACTGTCTAAGTTGTTTGGTAACGAGCAAGTATTAAAAATATCAGAGAAAGATTATTACCAATGGGGCCCTTCTTCACCCATGTGGAAAGCACTAACTCCACTTGATCCTCGTTCAAGCCACCTATCTAAAATGATTTACGATTTGCAAAATGCACTAGATGGCAAAGTGTTTAAAGGGCGCGTTTATAATAAAAAGTATAAAAAATTTATTTATAAAAATAAACAAAACCTACGTCAAGTTGTTTTATTAGATAGTGTTTTTTCTTTTTATTCTGAACAATTACTAGAAATAGAAGACGTGAGTTTTTTTGTAGAAGCAAATAATTGTTTAAATCTTAATTCAGGGGTTGATGACAAAGAAATAATGCAGAATTCACAACTAAAATTAGATTTTAAGAAATTTATTCAACCGCAAAAATCTCGTGCAGATATTGTATATACTTTATCGCCGATTAACCCAAATATGAATGACGTTGAATTGTCGGATAGCAAAGTTAATCTTAACGTTGTTATTAGAGGTGGTATCTATCACCAAGAGCTATTAAAGGTATTGATAGGTGTTTGTGGTTTACAAGTTAATATAAAACATCCGGATAATCTGAATATGGTTGACATTGATATTCAAGGCGATGTAGACGCCGAAGATATTAAATTTGCCTCAAATATCATGACCCCTAATCTTAGTGAATTTATAGATAATGAGTATGGATTTGCTAGTGGAAAGCTTGGATTAATGCAAATGATTGCATTAGTGGAAATAGACCACGCTCTAAAGAGAAGAAAGAGGAAAAAATAGATGTTAGACATAGTTAATGGCAAACAACTTCGCATTCCAAAAGCGGTTATATTTGATACTGATAATACATTGTATTCATATATGCCTGCACATGAAGCGGCTATTAAAAGTGTTATTAAAAAAGCAGTAAGCATATTTGGTGTTAGTAAGGCTGAATTTACACATGCTTTTGAAGTTTCTCGTTCTGATGTCAAAAAAAAGTTGGGAAATACGGCAAGTTCGCATAGTCGTTTACTCTACTTCCAAAAAACAATTGAATATTTAGGCATGGGCACTAGAATTCTTACTACACTAGATCTTGAACAAACTTATTGGAGGACTTTTTTAGCCAACGCTAAGCTCTTTCCAGATGTGCTTAATTTCTTACAACAGCTTAAAAATAAAGAAATAAAAACCGCAAATATTACAGATCTAACAGCTCAAATTCAATTTAGAAAAATGGTATATTTTGGTTTGGATGAATATTTTGATTATGTGGTTACTTCAGAAGAGGCTGGCGCTGATAAGCCGGATATTAAACCATTTGTTATGGCGTTGGGCAAGTTGCAGACGCCACCACAAGAAGTGTGGATGATTGGAGATAGTGTTTCTTGTGATATTGTAGGTGCAAAAGAGGCAAATATAGTTTCTTTTCAAATAAAAAATTCAAATAAAGAATTAAAATTAAATGAAAAAGAAATTCCAGACGTTAAATTTGACAGCTATACAGATCTTACGACTCTACTTAAAGGATTATAGGGTTTTTTGTCTTTTAGTGATTTATTTTGTCTTTTAAAGTTTAAAATAAATGTAATTTTTTTTAATATTAAAGGTTTGGCTGTATGGAAGAATTGGATTATTTAAATAAAATTTTATCTCCAAATATTAGTACGTCTACCGATTATTTAGCCATTATGGTTAATTTTATTTTATGTATTGTAATGTCTTTTATTTTAAGAAGTTTCTATATAAAAAGATCATTTTCTTTAACAGGCAAGATGCATATTGGCTCTATCATACCTATTTTATCAGCAGTTGTTTTTCTTGTTATTATGGTGGTTAAATCGTCTCTGGCATTATCATTAGGACTTGTTGGTGCTTTATCTATAGTAAGATTTAGAACGCCTATTAAAGAACCTGAGGAGTTGGTCTATTTATTTTTGGCAATTGCTATTGGATTGGGATATGCCGCAGGTCAAACATTGTTAACAAGTATTATTATACTGTCAACTCTTGTTATTAATTATTTTTGGCTGTCTAATCAAAAAATTTATAAGTCTGTAGAATATAACTTGGTGATATCTTGGATAGATGAAGGCCTTACGTTTGAAAAGATGACAGATGTCATCACCGATTATGTTGATTCGATAAAGCTAATTAGATTAGAACACGGGTTAAATACTAACACTGCTGTCTTGTTAATATCTCCAAGAGCTGCTAGAGATATAGAAAAATTAACAAAAAATTTAATTAATTTGGATGATAAACTAACAGTATCTTTTTATGAGGCAAAAGCAAATTGGTAACTCTCTTTACTGATGATTGTTAAATATCATAAAGGGAGAAATGAGTTAGTTTTTGCCTTCATTATTGTTATTTTGGTGTTAATCTCATTTGTTAAATTTACAGATTTCAAAATCATCACAGAGAATTTTAGAGAAAAAATTCTAACCTACGATCCAGGGTTTTCAAGATGGCATAATATTTCAGATGCTAAGCTTAGCAAGCCAGAGCAGATAATCAGTGCCCTCAAAAAAATACCCAGTATTGTTTATAGTAACTTTTCTGGCTATGAAAGAGAGCATATAGAAAAATTAGAAATAGATATTAAATTTCTTGATTATCAAAAAATTCTTTTAGATCGAGATATGGCGATAAAAAACCAAATTTTAACAAGCCCACATACAGTTAAAGCTACTATTAAATATAATAATAAAACCTATAAAGCCAAAGTTCGGCTGAAGGGGGATTTATCTGATCATTGGGCTTCAATTTATCGTATGAGTATGAGGATAAACTTAAAGGGTAAGAATACGATTTATGGGCTGAATGAATTTAATATTCAGAAGCCCAGGACCAGGGTTTATCCTTACGATGCAGTTTTTCAAGATATTTCAAGAGCCACTGGAAATTTAGCTACTGAACATCATTATGTTAAAGTTATAGTAAATGGTAGTGATTGGGGTGTGATGGATTTAGAGAGTCATGTTGGCAAAGAATTTATAGAAAGAAATAAAAGGAAAAACTCTCTTATAGTTAGATTTTCTAATGAGGAGGGGTGGTATTATCAAAAAACAAATCCAAATTATGCGAGTCAATATTATAGACTTTCTGACCCTATCTTATTTTCCAAGGTATATGGCTCAAGTAAGAAATTCGATATTATCAATAGGCAGAGGTACACATATATAATTGAGCAAAGAATTAAAAAAAATTCTGAGTTGTATGATATTGACTCATATACAAGGTTGTTATTACTAGCCAAGCTATGGGGTGAGATGCATGTGCTATATGAGAATAATATCAAACATTATTTCAATCCTTATACGTTAAACCTTGAGCCAATATCAAGCGATCAGTTTCAACCAAAAAAAATATCAGAAAGTGGAGGTGGAGATGTATTTGATCTGATAGGAAGATGCAACGAAGGTTATGCGTTTATTACAAATGAGCCATATCAAAGTATTAAAAATACTACCAAATATTTATCCAGATTAGTACAGAATTATCAAGCTACTCTTGACAAAGTAGATTATGCTAAAGAATTTTTAAATAAACACCATAGCTATTTTCCATTAGACAATAATCCTAGTGTAGAAA
>Ga0233428_1002333_pt1 | contig 18231 bp, 33 predicted proteins | sample SI_118_April2016_4_FD_179890 | JGI IMG/M metagenome (GOLD analysis project Ga0233428, IMG submission 179890) | Seawater microbial communities from Saanich Inlet, British Columbia, Canada - SI_118_April2016_120_MG | ecosystem: Environmental > Aquatic > Marine > Inlet | place: Canada: British... | reverse complement strand
TCTGAATATTGCCAAGCGATGCTTTCATAGGACGCGATGGGTTGTCATTGATTATATCAACGATCCACATTTTTTCACCTTTTGAAAACTTGCCCTCAACTTCGTTTAGTATTTTTTTAAGCTTCATGCCTTATCTCCTATGAGCGATCCAACACTGAGTTGATATGTGCCAAGGCCGTCTTTAATTCTTTTTGTGTTTTAGCATCAGGATCTGCCTTCGCAAGCTTATTTGATATTTCCTTAGCCTGTTTTACAAGAGCCTGAAAGTCGGCCTCTTTAATAACAGCCTCATTAATAAGTTTATTTAATGTTTCGCTTTTAATTTTTAATTTAGCCATTTCTCACCGTCCCGTCAGTTAGCCGAACCTTGATATCTTCTGGATCGTCATTGTTTATAAACACCATACCAATTTCATGCCCATTAGAACCTCCATCTTTGAACGAATAGGTTAGATGAAATCTATAAAATGATTCATTATTCTTATTTACACCCTTATCGGCAACATATATAGTAGCAGATTTTAACAGATGTCCGAACATGCCAAACTCACCTTTTAGATCTGGAACTTTTGCTTCGCCATTATTGTTAAATTTAAATCTTGTAAATCCAAAAATGTTTCTCGAACCTCTTTTAAATGCTTCTAATGCAGTTTGAAGATCAACTTGAGGTTCTGATCTCTCATTGATGGCATTAGAAACCATCTCTTTTATTTGTGAATTAATTTTTAATTTCATTTTAATCTCCTAGATCCAGCCGATTGAGCCAGTGTTATTCCAGCCAACATTACGTGCGCCTTCTTTTTTAGCAATAGATTCAACCAGCTTATAGGCAGCATCTGAAACATAAATTATCGCTCCTCCTCCATTATAAGTCTTTGTATCTAAAAATTTATCTGATCCTGCATCTAGTATGAATTGAAAACTATTGCCATCTTTCATTAGTTCTAGTTTTATCACACTTTTTGCGGCCTGTTTATTAAATTTTGAGACAATTTCTGTCGCCATTTTGATCTGCAGCTCTTTTTCTTCTTTGTAACTGAGCTCTTCTTTAATTAATTTTTGCAGCTGTGAATTTTTAATTTTGAGCTTCATGACTATACTCTCCCGTAGTCACCGGCATGATCGAATATCCATTCCATCGCATCGGCATATGTTTCAACACGCTTTCTCTTAATAGCCTTTTCCAAGCCTGACCACATATCGCCAACCTGCTGCGTACTTAGTTGCTCTTCAGAATAATTCTGATCTACCAGTTGATCAACCCATAGAGATAGAAGCTCCATATCTTTTCGATTTTTGATATCGATCTCATCCTTATAGTCTTTCTTGTATTTGCTAAAAATATCTTGATATTCATTTAAGAACATTTTAGCCTCATTTAGCAGAGTTCTGGTATCTGGTAGTCTATCCATTATCTTCTCCGTTTAATTCTAGTAATTTATTTTTTACCGACAATGGATTCATATTTATATCAGTCTCTCAAAATCGAAATAACCGATATCCAGATGCCTCTGCCAATGTTGTCTTATATAGATCATTGATGTGACTCTTCTTTTGCATGGCCGATAGGACTTTAAATTTGTTCCTATTTCCATGTCAATAATCACCATCAACTTCTATCAGCGTGTTTGAGTCTGGAAGATAAAAATCATAGAATTTATATCCGACTCTGAATTGAGTTTTATAGCTTATACCCAGTTCCTTGAGCATTCATTCAAACCGCTTTTCAAGTTTGCTAGTTTTTATGAACCGATTACCCTTCTTTTTGTAATATTTCTTCTTAGATGTCCACAAAATAATGCTCCTCACGATGCTATAGTAATAAATATATATAGTTGACAAAAATCAAAAAGCCCCGGAATGAACCAGGGCTTAGTTGTATATATGCGTGCTTTGTTAACTTATCGTTTAGACAAGATGCATGTCTCTTAGTTTGATTAAACCATAGAACTCAGGTCTTACCAATTTCTTAGCATAACGAGTCATTATTCCTTTGTGAGGAGTAAAGTCAGTGTAGTTATACACTAATGGTGTCGTGATGATTGGAATATAAGGAGCATAAACAGCACCAGTTTCTAAGAAGCTTCCACCTCTGTAACCCATAAGGATCATGTCGTCACGGAAGTAAGGATTCTTATAAACTTTCCAACGGCCATCAAGAGTACCAACTTTTGTTAGACCCATAGCATACTCTGTTGATTCAACACCAGATCCATCAGCAATGAAAGCAGGTTTCATTGATTCAAGAATCGTAGCTACTGTTGTTCCAACAACAAGCCAGTTAGCTCCACCACGAAGAGTACGTTTATGAATGTCATTTGACACTTTAGTAATCTTCTGGATAAGAGTTTGATACCAATCCATGCGTGTACCATAGAAGGTAGGAGGACTTGAAATATAAGCACCTGTAGATGAATCTAGATCAGATCCAGCTTTGGCTGACCACCAGTTAGTTACTCTAGCGTTGTTAAGAAGCATCTGTAGAAGCTCCATGTCAATTTCCATTGCCATGTATTCTGATAAGATGTTTGTTAACTCAACTTCAGCATCTACTGAGTGATAAGCTGCTAAATCCTGTGCAATTTCTGGAGTCCAGCTAGCTTTTAACTTGCGAGTATCAGCAACGATTGCTGAATTTTTCATCTGAATGTTAATTTCAGGAATAGCGCCAACACCAGTTTGACCTGATTCGAAGTCGCCTCTAGCATCCTGAGATGTAGCTTTCAGATATTCTACTGTTGCAACAGAAGCACTATCAGAACCTGACATAATGAAATATAGGTTTGTAGCGTCTTTAGTAGAAAGTTCTGGATATTGAATAACAATAGAGCCAGCATCCGTTAGACGGATTGCATCAACAGCTTCAGATTCAACACCTGTAAGAGCTGATCTTGCGATCTGAACTTTGTGCCATGTTGCAGGAACTGCAGCAAATGAAGCTGAAAGTGCATAGCTATAATTAAGATCTGCAAATGAAGCTGTGGTCATTGTTGCTGTTACAGCGGAAGCAGAAATATAGTTACGTGTGTATGAGTAATCCCAATCGTAGAGGTTACCATCAATAGTAGCCGAACTAGATACGTCACCATGAATTGAATCACCTGATGTATAGATAGCAGTATTAGTTGGTTTGCCTGTACCATATTGGAAGTATAGCCAAAAGACTAGTCCAGAAGGCATTGACATAGGCTGAACAGACATTAAGTCCTGTGCAACAACCTTTGCAAATGTTCTACGGATAAGTGGTAGGGCTACATTTGACCATGCTTCTGTATTAGCAGTTCCAGCAGATGTGCTAGATGCTTCAACAAGAAGTTGTTTCGCTTGGTTCTCTAAAAGCTGTGCCATGTTATGCAGTTTTGTCTCATCTTCGATGCCCTCAAGCAAACCAGAAGGACGCCACTTGTTAACCATTTTCTTGGTTAACTCATAACGATTAACTCGCTGATATGAACCCATAATTTTTTGTAATGTATTCATTTAGTTTCTCCTTAGCCTTAAATTCCGGCTAATTTTTTATTTCTGTCCATCCATTGTGTACTTTCAGAAAGAATTTGTTTTTGTTTCTTAGGGCGTCTTACAGTCCTAGATGCAGATTCGTTGATCTTTTTGGTGCGTGATCTACGAGGTTTCATTGCTTTAAGAGTGCTGCGTAAAGTCTTGTAGACCTTTGTTGCTTCTTGAACAGTCTCAGCATCATCGATTGAGTTAAGTACAGATTTCTTAGCACCTTCTGTCAATTTATGCTCTGCATTAATCTTCTGAATGTAATGTAACTTAGCATTCATTAGATTTAATTCAGATAATTGATTTGTCAGGTAAGTAATTGTAGCTTTATGCTCTTTCAACTCTGATTTCAATTCTTCAATTTCTTCAGCATCATCTTCAAAATCTTCTTCATCAACTTCTAACTCAAGTTCTTCATCTTCTTCTTCAAATGATTCTTCAGGTTCCTCTTCAAACTCTTCACCTTCGTCCAGTTCGATCTCTAATTCAAGCTCTTCTTCTTCATCTTCAACAGGTGCTTCAAAGTCCTCTTCGTCTTCCATTTCTTCAACAGGTTCCTCATAGTCCATCTCTTCATCCTCTTCTTCGAATTCTAATTCAAGCTCTTCTTCTTCTTCAGGTTCAAATTCTTCTTCTTCACCACCTTCAAGATCGTCACCTTCTAGTTCAAGTTCTTCTTCATCTTCAACAGGCTCTTCAAAAGTTTCTTCCTCAGCAAACTCGTCCTCTAATTCATCATCGCCGAATTCTTCCTCGGTCTGTAGCGATTTAGACATGACGCTTTTGATGCGGGGTTCAAACTCTTCAGCCAGTGCTGATTTCGCAGTTGAAATAGCAAATTCTTTGATAACATCTGCCTCTGCGATTGCTTCCCTAAGCATCTTTGTTTTAATTTTTACTTTACTCATTAGCGTTTCTCCCTATACTATTTTAGTATGGATTCTAAACCGATTGGCGATTCAATAATTTTTTGGATTTTTTAAACTTCTTATAGATTAATAGAAGTATTTTGATATATATAAATATATCTATAAACACAAAAAAGACAATTCATAGCAAAATAAATTGTCTTTTGGGGGAACTAATATATATTTAAATAATTTTCTATATAATTTTACCACACTGTCATGATTTTATCGAGGAATTTAAGCACTTTCTTATAGCCATGTCTCTTCATTAGGCTATTTGCCAAATTCCATGCGTCTTCATCCTTGGCTATGGTAAGTAAATTGTCAGCATCTAGTGCTGCTTCGATGGCTTCTATATTTGTAAAGTCATCGCGACCTTCATATTCAAATCCTTCTTCCCAATCTCCACCTACTTGACCTATGACATTGCTGATAGCATCTTCTAACTGTCCTGCTGTCTCTTTGTCTAATTTAACATCTTTATCGTACACTCTTTTTGCTTCATTTAATGCAGGAGCTTTTCCATAATTTTTCATTTCATTAATAAGCGTTCTTGTATCTGGTAGTCGTTCCATTATACTTCCCTTATAGCAATCTTATGTTTTTAGCCAAAAATTTAAGCACTTTTGGCCATTTAAATTTAGCAACAACCTGATCAACAATCTTATCTTCTTCAGGAAAGTTGTGAGACATTCTGCTTGCATCGAGAACCATTTCTAATGCTTCTTCATTTGTACTAACACCAACTTCCATAGCATCAGAACCAATATAATCCCATGTTTGATCAATGGCCGTTTGTATTTTTTTGATGAGTGCTTTATCTAGCTTATATTCTTCTTCATTTAGATTTCCGTAGCTTACCCATTCGTTAAGTAGCGTTCTTGTATCTGGTAGATGTCCCATTATATTTTCCTTATCTTTTAATTTTTCGCATGATCGAATCAATTTCCTGAGCCGTCATATCTTCAGCCATCATCGATGATTTCATTAATGCATTTCTAAATTTTACTTTTTGTCTAGCATATAGATCATAAGGAGTAATAGAGATGTCAAGATCTTTGTAGTCATCAAATCCCATTAGAGATGCAAAGTTATCAATATCAAGAATTCCGATATCAAACTCTGATCCAAATTTAGACCAATTGCTTGATCTAGGAACTGGTTGATTTCCATATTCATTAAGCGCAGGTTTATCTCCATAATTCTTAAATTCAGTTATAAGTGTTTTTAAGCTTGGTAATTTTTCCATTATACAATCCTCTCAATTAGACTAGCTAAAAATTCTCTAACTTCTTCTGGCTCAAAACCATCTTCTAATAAATCATCAGCCATATCAGTACCAAATTTTAAGTAGCTTTTGAATGACGCTGTTTTTACTAGACCATCCATACGTCTACGAGCTGCAGAACTCAGATTTCCAAAGTTCCGTTCGGTTAATAGAGGTTCACTTCCATAGTCATTAAATTCTGATATAAGCGTCTTTAAACTTGGTGTTTTTTCCATTATATTTTCCTTATTTTAAAAGACCTTCTAAATATTCTACAACATCTTCTCTTGCAGGTTTTATGTCACCCTTTTCTGTCATAGGTCCACTTACCCATTGTTTCCATCCCTTTACAACAAGCTTAATACCCTTGTCAAAATCGGGTCCCATTGATTCAACATATCCACCAGCTGCTTCAGCAAGAACGGCTTCGTTGATCATCTTTTGTAGTTCTGATTTCTTTAGTTTCATCATATTTTCCCTTTTATTGTTTAGCTAAAATCCATAGCTTCAAAATCAACTTCTGTCAATCCGTAATTTTTTGCTTTCCCAACATTAACTGGTTCCATGTCAAACTGTTCGGCTGCTTTACAATCGTCAAACTCGCCTGAACTTCCAACATCGTTAATTTGTGCATTATAAATAACCGTATAACCTTCTCGAGTCTTTTTCATTTCTAGTGCTTTATAGTCACTTGTATCAAAATCAGATAACTTTATTGAAGCCTCATTTAGAGAGGTTTTGCCACCGTAGTTAGTCCACTCGGTCATAAGTGTTCTCATGTCTGGTAATTTTTCCATTATTATTTCCTATATTTTTCTCTAAGAATTGCAAGGTGTCTTGCTTTGCGTTTCTTCTCAGAAGGTTTTTCATAATATGTGTTCTTATATAGAGTCAAGAAGATTTTAGCATCTTTCATTTTGAGCTTCAATTCTTTCAGTGCCTTCTCTATATTTCCATTTTCAACAACAGCCATAATTGGCTTGGCAATCATTGGGGTTAGTGGTAACTCTTTCTTATGTGTTCTATTTTTCATTTGTGCCTCTATTCTATTTAGTCTGTCCAAGTATCTGCTATGTAATCAACAGTGTCTTCACTGCTTTCAAAGTCAATTCCGTTTTCATATCCAAAGTCATATAATGCCATCTTAACATCTTGCTTTTGATACCCATTATTCTTGGTGAAATATTTCTTAAATGCTCTTTTCTTCTTGTAGAACCTATCAACTAGGTTATCATCAACATATTCGGCAAGGAGGCCTTCTTTAATGTGATGCTTAGTTCCAGATTTTACAATTATTTTATTGTCAACAACTCTAGTCTTGCCTTTAGACGATTTTGTCAGAGACACAGCTCTTGATTGAGTTTCGCCTGCCTTTTGGACTTTCCATGTTGTTCCTTCAAAATTAAAGACGTCACCCTTTTTAACAACAGCTTCTACTTCTCCAAGCTGCTTCTTTCCACTTGATTCCACCTTATAATATCTCTGAAGTCTCTGACCAATGTCTTCATATAATGCAGAAGCATCTTGCTTGATTGCATTATGTTGATCTGATAATTTTCTAAGATCTTCAGCCAATCTCTTAATCGACTTTGCATCACGCTTGATTGTAATCTTATTGAACCAATCATCTTCACGCTCAACAATGTGTCGCGATGCATTAGTGGCAACCTCAACAACATGTCTTATTGCATTTCCAAAGCTACTTCCTTTTTTGAAGAAGTGATCACTATGGGTAGAATATTCTGCAATATGACCTAATAGCTCTTCCTCGTTTATAGGATTTTCAATCTCTGATTCATATATTTTTGTAAGCTTCATATCACTCTCCATTATTAGATCTACATAGATCGACTTTGGATCTACAGAGGGCATTTTGGCCTTCTTAAGATCGGCGGCCAAAGCTTCGGCGTCTTTTTGATTCAATGGTTTTTTATTGAATACAGAATTTTTTCCATTTCGCTTTGCTATGACATTATATTTTTTCATGATTTAGAATCCTCGGTCTCGTTTAGCATATGAGCTAACTGTAATTGTTATAGGGTCTATGTGAGCATTTCGTTTATCTAACTCAACGCCTAATTCATTTTTAGCAAATTCAACATATCGTTTAACAGTGCCAAATGTATTATAGTCAAGCCTAACGGTTTTGTTTACTTTTGTAACCTTATCTTTTTTCATCTGAGGAGCTTTCTCATTCAAAGCTTCTCTAATCATTAATCGAATACCTTTGATCTGCTTCGATTCATTCTCAGCTTTTGTACCGGCATCAACAGCATCAAAGAATTCTTTCTTCTTTTCATCTGATAATTCCGCTGGAGATTTTACACCAAATTTCTTTAATTGTTCTCTAAATTTCTTCTGGTGTGCAGACTCTTCTTCGACTAGTCTACTAATAAGCTCTGATAATGGGTTCATAATTTCTTCCTCTGATTCGTTTCTTGCATTGCCAATAGAATCGCCATATGCTTTTGCTAACGGTAATAATTTTTTGATAGGTAGATCAATTGATAGAGCATTAACTTTCATCTTAGGATCCACTAGCATTGCTGATAGAAACCTGTGGTGACCATCAATGATGAAATTGTCAGCACTAGTAATAAAGAATGTCTTTCCAGTTAGAAATGCCGTAGTCCCTTTGACGCCAAATTTTGCCGTTGCTTCAATTGACTTATCAGCATAGATCTGTTTCTGAATAGGTTTAAGCTTATCTGCAGGAGTTGATGTAATTGAAATGCCAACTTTGTCATCTGATTTTGAACCATCATCAAGGCCTCGTTTAAGAAAGTCATCAGCATCCATCCCTCTTAATCCTTGTGGGAATGGATCCTTTTGATTTGTAGTTGGAGCAAATGGTTTTGTCACATCAATCTTACCATTTTTCAATCTATCTTGAAAGGCTCTAACATCTTTGTCTTCAATAACAGGCATTTCATTTCGCCTTGTCTTACCAATGGAAACAATCTTCTTTGCCTTATTATAATTCTTTTCAAAGTCTGGAAGCTCTTTTAATAGACCCACCTTATCTGCAAAGGCGGCTGCCTTTTTAACGTCAGTAGAATGGAGCTCTAAAGAACCAGCAGACTCTCCGCCCTCTGTAATCTGTAATGCTTCTTTTATTTCTGATTCATTTAGTTTAAACTGTTTACGTTCCATTCTAGTCTCCTTAGGTGCTATATGATGTTACGACTTTTTTATATCTTGGAACATCACTTGACTTGACAAGTTTCTTAAGCTTTCCATAATTTTTAATAATCGTAGAATAGGCTCTTGAATTGTTTGATGTAAAATTGACAAATTCATAATATTTATTCTCAAATGCCGCTCTTTGAACTGCAAAGAAATCAAGCATATTGTACTGGCCACCCTTTTGAATCGCCATATACTGACCCATGATTGCTCTTTGTTCTTCTTCATCGAGGCCCATTATATCTTTATCAATAGATTCTGTTGTAATAACTTTTGCTACATACTTATTAATTGCTTCTTGCAATTGTGGTTTTGTAATTTTCATTTTCTTTACTTCCTTAATATCGTTATATAGATCTGGGTCATCTGGCCATTGATCATCTATTACTTTCTTTAATGCGTCTGATGTTCCAGTTAATTTTACAATAGACATATCATTCATACCACCAGGTCCTTTTTCAGTACCAGTGACTTTCATTTTAACTTTGTGCTTTTTTAATGCTTTTGTCAAATACTTTGATTTTGGATCTGGTGAATACAGTTCCACAGTTGCTTCATTTATTTTCTTCATTTGTTTTCCCTCAGCTAATTTGATATCGCCATTATTGACAGTTGCTGTTTTATGTTTACCATTGATAACTATATCAAGATAATATGTTCCTATGTTCGGCATCCATCCTGAGACGATTGCCTTTTTACCTTTTAGTGATCCACGAGTAATTATTACTGTGTTTCCCATTTTAATACTGCTGATTGATTCTTTCATTAGTCGTACCAACTTCTGATTGATGGAGGTCGTTTAGGAAGTTTGCTTCTTTTAACTGCACCATTCTTTTTTAATCATTTGTCAAATTCTTCGACACTTGAACCAATTCGCTCACAATCTTTTTTACTAAACCACGCTTCCATATTAAAAGGCTTTTCTTGATGGTCAGTACTTTCATCATACATTAGAATACCTATTGGTTGTCCTTTTTTCACACGTACCAAATAAACAAGATTTGGTACGTCTTTCATATCAGCTCTATAAGTTATACCTCATGTCAAAAATTTGAGATAAGTACTATTGCTCTTTGCTTCATTTAGTACTTGTTCATTTAATAATTGTTTGAGTTTCACTGTTATTCTCCAAATGAAAGTATGTTGTTTACGATATCATTGATTGCAACATATTTCCGATCTGCTACACTCAAGCTAGGAATATATCCCTCTGTAATTGGGTGCATATATGCTTGGTGAGTAGAAGGCGTTGAAACTAAATCTCAAGTAACAAGATCAAAATCTTCATTTACCATCAAAGCTTCATCCTGTTTAGATACGGTTCCCATTCCTCTTGAGCTAATGCCCAATCTCATTCCAGCACTTACAATCTCTTTTGCAATCTGTCCGTGAGGAGTATTAAGTATCGTAACCTTCCCCATTAGATTGTCTCCGTCCCATCAAATCTTATCGATCTTATGCGACATTGTCTTAAATTCAACTATCGATGAATCCGGATGATCAAGCTCTCCGCCATTAATACCTTCATCAATTTTCGATTGAAATTTCTGACACTCTCTTTCAAGGATAGCCCTTGAATAAATTCTTTCATTTGCATTTTTCTTATCAGCAGTTTGCAGGATTCCTTGGACGACCAGCCGTTTCTCAGGATCCATTTGAGATTCTTTTAGCATTCCTGGAGTAATATCCAGTCAGCCTGCAAATGTATTTAAAATTGGTTGTTCCATATTAATTTCCCTTAATGCCTTGCTGATTTCATTGCTTTTTTAATGTAAGCAAGATCATTGTTTAAATCTGATTTGTCATATGATGTAGCATAGTATTTTTTCAAATCAGCACCATTAAATCCACTGATCTTTTTACCATCCCACTCTTCAGGAAGTCCTTCTACAGCCCATGTGTTATATTTTGGAATCTTTCCAAGAGCTTTTGCCATTCGACCCATGTTTATCATTCGCTGACCAAGTCCGTATGTTACCAATGTCTTTAGATTGTAGCCAACACGAGATGCCCAACCGCCACCTTTGACTTCTGGATTTCCTTTTTTCAAGCCAAGCTTGAACCAGAACTTATAGTGATCATAAGGTTTCGAATTTTCCCAAGCACCATCTGATAATTGTCCAAGAATCTCTTCTTGCCACAGTGCCATTGCTGAAACTGTTGGAAGGAAAATATATCCTTTTGAATATGATGCATCGTCAGCAACATTTTTTCCACCAAAGCTCATACCAAGCTCTTCAGCTCTTTTCTTAAATGTGTCAGTCACTGGATGTTTTTCACCAAGTATTTTAATAGCAGCTTCAGTTCTATCCGTTGCTTTTTGTCCACCTTTAATACTCTTGGCCATATTCTGAGCAAGCTTTAAAAGTTTAGCATCGTCTCCTTTAGATTTCGTAACCATATCATTGATACGTTTATCATCTTTTGCTGCTTCCATAAGTAGTGCATTAAGCTTCATTTTAACTCCCTTTATTTGCCTGCTTCTTTTCCAGTAGCTATGTGATACTGGAGTATCGCTTTTGTGTTAAATGCTGGCTTCGGCACAATTCCGCCATTAGATTTCTTATCAAAATCAGCTATCGATTTGCTGCTATTTGGATCTAGTTTCTTGGCTTTATAAGCTTTGATCACATTCGCTGCAAACATTGAATCCCATGCTTTAGGAGCCTTGGCCTCATTAAGAGCTTCATTAATCATTTCTTTTAAAATTGATTTCTTAATTTTCAGTTTCATTATTCTTCCCTTTTAGTATTATAATAGCTCAATTCAGTTATAGGGCAAGTTTGATTCACCTTTTTCAGTCTTAATAGTAACACTAAGATCAAGCTTTTTCCAATTGATTCGAATATTTGTTATCTTACCATCTTCATCATCTCTATCGTCGAGACGGATTGTTGCGGCTTTTCCAATAAGCATCTTTTTAAGCTTAGTTTCAAATTTCTTGTGAATCTGATCGATATTTTTTAACGAATCTATTCATACTTTATCCATATTTGGATTTGATATTTTCTTCTCATTAAGAATAGATTCATTGATCATCTTTTGAATGACTGATTTTTTAACTTTTAATTTCATTATTCTTCCCTTTTATAGTCTTGAAGAAACATAGTCAATTGGATCAACACCAAGCTTTTCTAAGAATTTCTTTATTTTTGGATTGTCATCAACAAAAAACTCTGCTACGGCATATCCATGAATGTTCATATCAAGAGCTTCTGATCCATTCTTTGCATTATCTCTGCTGAGCTTTTTAATTTCTTTATCAATAGACTGTTTTGTAACAGCTTCGCTGATCATCTCTTGTAATACTGATTTTTTAATTTTTAATTTCATCATATTTTCCTATGATTGTAATCGTTTAATTGTATGGCCAATTTTTGCCATGCGTTCTGAAATCTGACTTAGACCTTTTTTAGTTCTTACCCAGTATGAGCCACTCTTTAATCCGCCTTCTTGCTTGATTTTCTCAGCTTCTTTTAAGATTTTCTCAATTCTTTTAAGCTCAGTCACTACCGACTTAATATGAGATCCAACTTTTTGCTTTGGATTCTTATCGTTCCATTCACGGTCTGCTCTTGTCATTTCGTTGATTCCTTCACCTTCTAATTTAACATTCCCCTCATGAATTGAAACACCTTTGTCGTCGGCAAGTTCAATATCTATAATAGGTGGCTGTTCTTTTCTCTTCTTAAATGCATTCTTAGAATCATACCCTGGAGTTGCTGCTGTTGTAGTGGTTTCCTCAATCTCTTCCTCAATTTCAAGAAATGTTGCATTAGAAATCGTTTTAAGTTTCATTGGTATTGTCTTCATAGTCTATTCCGATATTTCGTTTAGGAGTTCAGAATATAGCATGACCTGTGTAATGATATTTTCGTTGATAATATTGTTATTGATCTTATTGATAAGCTTTGGAACCATATTTGCAACGTGTTTCACTTTAACCTGCAATGCTTTATCAGAAACATTGGTCGAAGCTATGTGAATAATCTTTTCTAGATTTTCCATCTCACTGATCAGTGCACCCTTAAATTCTGTATTCGTTGTATTGCTATTGACATATAGCGATAAAATATTACGCTGGCTGTCAGATAGTGATGAGTATTTCTTATTAAACTTCTCAACAAGAACTTTGAATACCAGTGCATCGTCAATCTTCTTATCAACATCTCTAGCCTTGATAACAACATCAACAGGCTTCTCATCCTTCTCTAGGGACTCAATAAGAACTTCTTTAATACTAGCCTCTTGACCGATTTTTAAATGAAGGCTCTTGTCTTCTGTGATAGTAAATAATTTATAGATTGATGCAAAGATTTTATAGTCTGGTATGCTGGATTTGAAAAATTCAGATCCAAATGCTTCATTTACTTCTTTGACTAGATTATATTTTTCATGATTTAGTTGATTTCTGTTTATTGAGGAAAGCTTCAGCCGACATTCTGAAATTACTGAATTTATATAAGGCTTGCTTCTATTACGAGAGCCGAGTATTGCCGAGTACAACGAATACTCATTATGTAATCGCGTACCTTTAGAAAAATATTTTTCAAGAATTACCCTTGCTTTGCTATTTTTCTTATTGTTAAAAACATCAAAAGATATCTGGCGAATTAACATCTCAAATATCAATCCAGTATTCTTTAGCTTTGTATGTTTTAACTTCTTATTTGCATTATGCATTTATTGTCTCCTGTATTTATTCCGTAAAACACAATATATTAATAAATATAAGTCTACTATTTTTTATTCTCTTTATCGGCCGTAAAACGTGCTTTTAGTCCTGAAACAACCGTATCTATCGAACTAATATATCGATCTATACCATCATCACCTTCAGAGAGTATTTTTGCATGTCGTTTTATTTTTGGTCGCTTACCGGCTGCTTGAAGCGTTGGTTTATATCCGGTCACTCTTTTATTTAATTTAGTTGGTTTGACATCTTTAGATAATTGCTCTAATGAATTTTCATCATCTTCATCTTCTTCCGATTCTTCTGGCTCTTCTAGCTCTTCATCGTCTTCATCAAATTTAAAGCCAAGCTTTCTTTCATCATCATCGCTACCATCATCATCACCAGAACCACCATCGTCTCCATATGTACGCTTGGTTTTTGCTGGATCATTTCCTTCTTCTTCAATCTGTGCAAGACGGTGTTTCAGTTTTGCATCATCAATCTGACCATCTCTTATCATTTCAATATCTTCTTCAGAAAGATGTAGAATCTCTTCCCATACATACTGAATAGAATATAGTCCCGACTGTAGTGCAGATTCAGCAACGCCAATTTTCTTTTCAAGTAATTCAAGCTTTTGCTGTTCTGATATTGTTGATGGGTTGGTTAGTGTTAATTCAAAGTCTACAAGATCTTCATCTTCATATCCATTTGCATATAAGTGAGCAATGGCAATCTTTGTTAATTCTGTAACAACGATTCTCTGAATCTTAGAAATTGTTCTGGCAAATCTAATATCTTCTTGAGCCAGTGTGGATTTTTCACCAAGTTCTTCTTCATATCCTAAGAATGATTTTGGAACCTTCCAAGCTGCAAACAACTTGTTCTGTAGGTATTCAATATCTTCGATAGCATCTGTATTGGCACCACCTGGGAGCGTTTCAACTCTTGTGCTCTCGTTAGCTCCTCTAGTTGGGAAGAAGTAATCTTCACTGATATTATCAACATTGTAATGGAAGTCAATCTCACCTGTGGTTGAGTTAACCATGGGAGCCTTCTTCATTTTGTTGATAACCTTCTCCATGTATTGATCAACATCATTTGGATTCAAGTTTCCAATATCAATATAGAACATTCGGCGTTCTGGAGCTCTTGTAATTCTATAGATCAACATAGCATCTTCCATCATCTTAAGATTTTTCCAGATCTTTCTTGATTGTTCCAGAATAGATCTTCCATAAGGTAGAAATGCAATGTCAGTTAGTAGTCTAAAGTGTGATATTTCAAATAGCTCAAACTTCTCTTGTTGAGATCCGTTGAGTGTGAAATATGTCATCGTTTGACCTTCTTGAGTCTGTTCTTCAAGTCGTTCCATTTCATATATTGTAAATGGGATGACATTGACAACACCATAATCAGGAGAAACTTCTAGCATTAAGAAGAAATCGCCATATTTGACCATGTTTCTAACCCACGTATGAAGTGAGAAGTCAATGTTCAATACATCATAGAATAGATTATGTAATAGTTCTACTTTGTCTTCATCATCTGATACGATCTTTAAAATATCTCCGTCTTCATTATCGGTCAGAGATTCTTCTGAATAAATGTCCAATACTGAAGAAGCAAGGCCGTCAAGATCCATAAGCTCATAATCAGTATAGCGAGCCATACGATCCATCATTGATGAAGGACGAAAAACATTCAATGCAGAATTAGTAGATTGGTTCACATACATTCCTGAGTGAACCGTATTTTGTCTAATATTTGTTTTAAACGACTGTTTTAGATCTAGATCCTTAACAATGATCTGTTTCTTACCTTTTTTCTTAATAATTGCAGACGATTGAAATAGTCTATTTAATTTTTGAAAAAATTGTTGTTCTTTTGTTAATTCTGACATTTTATGTATTCCTTATTTTCTAAATAAATCTTGTGCATAATTCCACTGTTCACCATCGGGTGTGACTGGCATGCTATATGGGTTTTCAATAAGTTTTTCACGGGTATACAGCCCGGCATGTTTTTGCTCTTTTTTAAATAGCCATTCCAGCTTTTTCTTACTCTGCTCAGTGGATAATGAGATTAATTTAAGTGCATGATCTCTAACCCATAGAGCTATAGACATTGAGATGATTAAATCATCATGATTGCCTTTGCTTGCTTGTGCTTTTCCACGTTCCCAAATGAAAGTTCACATTTCGTTAATTGTGCGAAGCGAATTAATTGTACATGCTTCGCTATTTACATAGTCTTGAAATTTTTGTATGATTAGGGGTCTGGTCTTTGTGTTTGTTGAAAAACCAGGGATGACATCTTTATCATTATCGATAAGATGAAAATTCTTTGGATCGATAAAATCATCTGATCCTCGTTTGGTCCAATATAGATTTTCATATTCATCATCAAGTACGGCTTGAACCGCTGCAAGACCAATTGAGTTATTTTCTATAACTAGGAATGCCTCATTATACATGAGTCCTAGTTTGGATAAGAAGTGTCCAAAGTCTGCTGGATTGATGTGATCTTTAAATTCTGCAACTTGGTTCATTGTATCTAAATCTCAAACGTGAGCAGCGCAATAATCAGAACCACCAGCTGTAGCATTATCGGCCGATATAATATATTGTCCGTTTGGTGAAGGAAATTCTCATACCCAAAGCTTGTTGTTTGGACCTGATTCTTCTAGAGGAACTACTCTTTCGAACTCTTCAAATTCTCCGACTCCCTTGATTCGATCTTCATATTTCTTTATTAGCTCACCATCAATTACAGATTCACCAGATGTGATAAACGAGCAATCATTTTCTTGAGCAGCCGTCTTTTTATCTCCGGCTTCAATATTCTCATTGTCTCTCCAAGCCTGATCTCTATTTGGATGAACATACCAAGGAAGTGTGATTGCTTTAAAATTATTTTCTCCTGTTTCGGCCATTGTAAATGTAGTATGAAACCAATTTCCAACACCATTGGGAGTAGATAGTGCAATACATTTTCCACCTTCAGCTAATGTCATGTGAGCAGCTGTCCAGATAGAATCCATGTTCTTAATGAAAGCAGCTTCATCCAATAGAAGTAATGATAAACCTTCAGAACGTCCAGCTTCATCAGAAGTGGCTGTAGCTTTAGCGAATGATCCATTATCGAGCTCTATTGAATAGTCATTATCTTTGATCAGCTTCCCTCTCATTCATTCAGGGAATTCTTTGATCATAACTTTTACTTTTTTAATTAAGTTGACAGCATTCTCACCCTTATTAGCAATAGCTAAACACTGATAGTCCTGATTAAAAATCATTTCGCAGGCAATATATCCAGCAAGCAATGTAGACAAACCTAGCTGGCGTCCTTTGTTAACAATCAATCTATTTTCATTGATGACATGTACTAGAGTTTCTGTCTGAAAATCATACATTTTAAATGGAATTCTACCTCGCTGAGGATGTCTAATCACACCATAATTTAGAAGACAATACGTGTAATCAACAGCGCACTTGGCTATTTCGTTTTCATAATCAGCTTGTGTTTCTAATTGTGACATTTATTTTTTCCAATTGATCTTAAACTTAAGTGTTGTTAAATCTCTTGATGCATGATCTTTTTCGTCTTTGTATGTAACACTATCAATGTGCTCATTACCATGTAAGTACTTATTAATTGCTTTTTCCATTAGAGGGTATATTTGGTTTGAGTGCTTAAGCTTAAACTTTGATCTAAATTGTTTATCTTTATATATATAGAACTGAATACCATCACGCCCTGACCCTGTTTGCAAGTCTATTTGTAACACATTTGGACCAATGGATCTACCTGAATAAGGTGTCATAGTTCTTTGACCTGCATCACCGAATGCTTTGATCAGAACACTTTTTAAATCTGTGTTAATCTTATATATAATATCTACTTTCTGTTCATTTGATAGCTTTGCTTCGTTTAAAGCAGCATCTATCATTTCTTTCAGCATTGATTTCTTAATTTTTAATTTCATGGCTTTTCCTTAGCTTTTTGCATTCCTTTCGGTGTTATCATGAATATGACATAGGAAACAATGTCCCTCTCTCATATATGCTTTCTTATCATCTCCAGATTTGATTGGTAACTTGCACTTAGGACAAAACATTGGAATGACATATGTTGTAGTAGGCTTTCCAATTTCTTCTATACCTTTTTCAGTTCTTCGATACCAGGAGTCACCTGCGATATAAAATTCTTTTCCTACTGGGTAGCTTCCCCAGAATTTGTTTTTATAGCTGGTTTGATATACTTTTACTCGATCATTGTCAGCGTTCAGCTTCTTGATGATCTTCATGCTGGTTGAATCTTGTTTTTTAGCCATAGCTGCCTCTTATTTTATAGGATAGTGCATGTATTGCATGCCTTTAGTATATTTGTCAAATAGTTTTCTAGCTTCTTTTGCTCCACCAGCATCATGAATCTTTTGCAATGTCTTTTTGATCTCTTCCCACTCCTGTTTTCCAGAATCATAATATCTTTTGTCATCTGAAAAACCATAGAACCAGTCATGCTTCTTGAATTGCTTCTCTAATTCTTTCATTAGTGAATCACTATCAGATTCGATTATTAATTGCTTTAATTTCATCATGTTTTCCCTATTTTATGTACTTTTTTAGCACATCTCTTACTGAAAAAGGCCCTATTACCGAGGTGCCGTCGTTTATAAATATAAT